>OFMO01000060.1_pt1 | contig 104242 bp, 112 predicted proteins | sample 1541821 | NCBI WGS metagenome assembly OFMO01 (sample SAMN04209253, study PRJEB22552) | human gut metagenome | biome: gut; material: feces | host: Homo sapiens | place: USA: Oklahoma | reverse complement strand
TTTCAGGACGTCTTGGTGGAGCTGATATGGCTCGTACAGAGTTCTATAGTGAAGGAACTATTCCACTTCAGACATTACGTGCTGATATCGACTATGGTTTCGCTGAAGCTGATACAACTTACGGAAAAGTAGGTGTAAAGGTTTGGATTTACAATGGCGAAATACTTCCAACTAGAGAAGGGAGCGATAAATAATGTTAATGCCAAAAAGAGTTAAACGTAGAAAACAGTTCCGTGGTTCTATGAGAGGTAAAGCTACAAGAGGAAATAAGATTTCTTATGGTGAATACGGTATCGTAGCAATGGAACCGGGATGGATTAAATCAAATCAGATTGAAGCTGCCAGAATCGCAATGACACGTTATGTAAAGCGTGGTGGTAAGGTTTGGATTAAGATTTTCCCTGATAAACCAGTAACAGCTACACCTGCTGAAACTCGAATGGGTAAAGGTAAGGGTGCTCTTGAATACTGGGTAGCTGTAGTTAAGCCAGGTAGAGTTATGTTTGAAATCGCAGGCGTACCTGAAGAAACAGCTAAAGAAGCTTTGAGACTTGCAACCCACAAACTTCCAATTAAGTGTAAGGTTGTTTCACGTGCAGATTTAGAAGGCGGTGATAACAGTGAAAATTAAGACATATGTAGAAGATTTAAGAACAAAATCAGCTGCAGAATTAAACGATGAATTAGTAGCTGCTAAAAAGGAACTTTTCAATTTAAGATTCCAGAACGCAACAAACCAGTTAGATAACACAAGCAGAATTAAAGAAGTAAGAAAGAACATTGCCAGAATCCAGACTGTTATAGTTGAAAAGGCAAATGCTGCTGAATAGTTAGAGGTTAGTCCCCCAGCCGGCACAGGCCGGTGGAAAGGTTATGAAAGGAGAAATTGTTGTGGAAAGAAATTTAAGAAAAACACGTACAGGTAAGGTTGTTAGCGACAAGATGGATAAGACAATCGTTGTAGCTGTAGAGGATCATGTAAAGCATCCTTTATACAACAAAATCGTTAAGAGAACTTACAAATTAAAAGCTCATGACGAAGAAAACCAGTGCGGTATCGGTGATACAGTAAAAGTTATGGAAACAAGACCACTTTCAAAGGATAAAAGATGGAGACTTGTTGAAATTATTGAAAAGGCTAGATAAGGTCTTTATAGGAAAAAGGAGGAATACAGCATGATTCAACAGGAAAGTAGACTTAAAGTTGCTGATAATACAGGCGCTAAAGAATTACTTTGCATCAGAGTAATGGGCGGATCTACTAGAAGATATGCGAACATCGGTGATGTTATCGTTGCTACTGTTAAAGATGCAACACCAGGTGGAGTTGTTAAAAAAGGTGACGTAGTAAAAGCTGTAGTAGTACGTACTGTTAAGGGCGCTCGTCGTAAAGATGGTTCATACATCAGATTTGACGAAAATGCTGCTGTAATTATAAAAGATGATAAGACCCCAAGAGGAACTCGTATTTTTGGGCCAGTTGCTAGAGAATTAAGAGATAAACAGTTTATGAGAATTGTATCTTTAGCACCTGAAGTTTTATAGGAGGTATGCATAAATGTCAGCTATGAAAATTAAAAAAGGTGATACAGTAAGAGTTATCGCTGGTAAGGACAAAGGAAAAGAAGGTAAGGTTTCTTCAGTAGATCTTAAGAAGAATACTGTAACAGTCGAAGGTGTCAACATGCATACAAAGCACACAAAACCAAGTGCACAGAACCAGAATGGTGGCATCGTTACTCAGGAAGGACCTATCAATGCTTCTAACGTAATGCTCGTTGTTAAAGGACAGACAACTAGAGTAGGATTTAAAGTAGAAGACGGAAAGAAAGTTCGTATTGCCAAGAAAACTGGCGAAGTTATTGATTAATTAAAGAGAGGAGGTCCAAGACGTGAGTAGACTTAAAGAGACTTATTTAAATGAGATTAAGGATGCAATGCAGAAGAAATTCGAATACAAGAACGAAATGCAGATCCCTAAACTTGATAAGATTGTTATAAATATGGGTGTTGGTGAAGCTAAGGAAAACCGTAAGGTTTTAGATACAGCTGTAAAGGATCTTGAAACAATTACAGGACAGAAAGCAGTTGTTACAAGAGCTAAAAATTCAGTAGCTAACTTCAAGTTAAGAGAAGGACAGCCAATCGGATGTAAAGTAACTCTTAGAGGAGAAAAGATGTACGAATTTTTAGACAGATTAGTAAATCTTGCTTTACCTCGTGTAAGAGACTTTAGAGGTGTTAATCCTAATGCATTTGATGGAAGAGGAAATTATGCTCTTGGTATCAAAGAACAGATTATTTTCCCTGAAATCGAATACGATAAGGTTGATAAGGTTAGAGGTATGGACATTATTTTTGTTACTACAGCTAACACAGATGAAGAAGCTCGTGAATTATTGACATTATTTAATATGCCATTTGCAAAGTAATTAGGAGGTAGATCCATGGCTAGAACTGCTATGAAAGCAAAACAGCAAAGAAAAGCTAAATTCTCAACACAGGCTTACAACCGTTGTAGAATCTGTGGTCGTCCACATGCTTATTTAAAAAAATACGGAATCTGCAGAATTTGCTTCCGTGAATTAGCATACAAGGGACAGATACCAGGCGTTAAAAAGGCAAGCTGGTAAGAGAAATTTGAAGGAGGAAATTTAACTATGACTATGAGTGATCCAATCGCAGATATGCTTACAAGAATCCGTAATGCTAATACTGCAAAACATGATACTGTAGATGTTCCTGCATCAAAGATGAAAATAGCTATTGCTGAAATTCTTTTAAATGAAGGATATATCAAAAAGTATGAAGTTTTAGATGAAGAAAACTTTAAGAATATCAGAATCACATTAAAGTATGGTAAAGATAAGAACGAAAAGGTTATTACAGGAATTAAGAAAATTTCTAAGCCAGGTCTTCGTGTTTATGCCGGAAAAGATGAATTACCAAGAGTTCTTGGAGGACTTGGTGTAGCTATCATCTCAACAAACAAAGGTGTGATTACAGATAAAGAAGCTAGAAAGGCAAACGTTGGTGGAGAAGTTCTCGCATTCGTTTGGTAAATAAAAATTAGGAGGTAAGGCGAAATGTCACGTATAGGAAGAATGCCTATCGCTGTACCAGCAGGTGTAACTGTTGATATTGCAGAAAATAACAAGGTGACTGTCAAAGGCCCAAAGGGTGAACTTACAAGAGTTTTACCAGAGGCTATGGACATTAAAAAAGACGGCGAAGAAATCGTCGTTACAAGACCTAATGATTTAAAGAAAAATAAAGCATTACATGGTCTTACAAGAACACTTATTTACAATATGGTTATAGGTGTTACAGAAGGTTACGAAAAGGTGCTTGAAGTTAACGGTGTTGGTTACAGAGCACAGAAACAGGGTAAGAAATTAGTCCTTTCATTAGGTTATTCACATCCAGTAGAAATGGAAGATCCAGAAGGAATCGAAACAGTACTTGATGGTCAGAATAAGATTATTGTTAAGGGAATTGATAAAGAAAAAGTTGGCCAGTACGCTGCAGAAATCAGAAGTAAGAGAGCTCCTGAACCTTATAAGGGTAAGGGTATCAAATACGACACTGAAGTTATCAGACGTAAAGTTGGTAAGACTGGTAAGAAATAATTAAAGGAGTGTAAAAAATGGTTAGTAAGAAATCTAGAAGTGAAGTTCGTGTTAAGAAACATAACAGACTGCGTAATCATTTAAGTGGAACAACTGAATGTCCACGTTTAGCAGTATTCAGAAGTAATAATCATATGTATGCTCAGATTATTGACGATACAGTCGGCAAGACACTTGTTTCAGCTTCAACAAATGAACCTGAAGCTAAGAAAGCTCTTGAAAAGACTAATAACGTTGAAGCCGCATCATATGTAGGTAAAGTAATTGCTGAAAGAGCAATTGAAAAAGGTATTAAGGAAGTTGTTTACGATAGAGGCGGCTTCATTTACCAGGGTAAAGTACAGGCATTAGCAGATGCAGCTAGAGAAGCTGGTCTGGAATTTTAGTTGAGGAGGTAACACACATGAAACGTGAGATAATTGATGCAAGTCAGTTAGAATTAGAAGAAACAGTAGTGTCAATCAAACGTGTTACTAAGGTAGTTAAAGGTGGACGTAACATGCGTTTCGCAGCTTTAGTAGTTGTTGGTGACAAAAACGGACACGTTGGTGCAGGTTTAGGAAAAGCAGCTGAAATTCCTGAAGCAATCCGTAAGGGTAAAGAAGATGCAATGAAGAGCCTGATTAGTGTTCCTATCGATCAGAACGATAGTATCCCATATGACATTATTGGAAAATTTGGAAGCGCTGAAGTATTACTTAAGAGAGCTCCAGAAGGTACTGGTGTTATCGCTGGTGGTCCTGCACGTAGTGTAGTAGAACTTGCCGGTATTAACAACATCAGAACAAAATCATTAGGAACAAACAACAAGCAGAACGTAGTTCTTGCTACAATTGAAGGATTAGCTGCATTAAAGACTCCGGAAGAAGTAGCTACACTTCGCGGTAAATCTGTTGAAGAGATTTTAGGCTAATAGGGAGGTAATTAGAGATGGCAGATAAATTAAAAATTACTTTAGTAAAATCAACAATTGGAGCAGTTCCAAAGAATAAAAAGACTTGTGAAGCTTTAGGTCTTACAAAGCTTAACAAGACAGTAGAAATGCCTGACAACGCTGCAGTCAGAGGAATGATTCAGAGAGTTAGACATTTAGTAAAAGTTGAAGAGATTTAATCTAAATTAGACAAGGAGGTGCGACAATGGATTTATCAAATTTAAAGCCTGCAGAAGGCTCAAAGCATAGTGATAATTTCAGAAGAGGACGTGGACACGGATCTGGAAACGGCAAAACTGCTGGTAAAGGTCATAAAGGACAGAAAGCTCGTTCAGGAAGCCCTAGACCAGGTTTTGAAGGTGGTCAGATGCCATTATACAGAAGAATTCCAAAGAGAGGCTTTACAAACATTAATACAAAGCACATCGTTGGTATTAACGTAACAGCATTAGAAAGATTTGACAATGATGCAGTTGTTACAGTTGAAGCTTTACTTGAGGCTGGTGTAATTAAGAATCCACGCGATGGCGTTAAAATTCTTGGCAATGGCGAATTAACAAAGAAGCTTACTGTAAAGGTAAACGCTTTTAGTGAAGGCGCTAAAGCTAAAATAGAAGCTGCAGGTGGAACTTGCGAGGTGATCTAATATGTTAGAAACCTTGAAGAAAGCATTAAAAATAAAAGAAATCAGAAAAAGATTATTATATACATTTGTAATGCTGATTGTAGTAAGATTAGGTTGTCAGATAGCGATACCTTTTGTTAATGCAGACATGGTAGCAGAAGTTACTTCTCCTTTTAAGGAGGGTGGCTTCAGCTTCTTATCAGCTATTACAGGTGGATCTTTGGAGAATATGTCAATCTTTGCATTGAACATTACTCCATACATCACAGCATCCATCATTATGCAGTTGTTAACAATTGCTATTCCAAAGTTGGATGAACTTCAGAAAGATGGAGAAGAAGGTAGAAAGAAAATAGCTGAAATTACTCGTTATTTAACAGTTGCTTTAGCTCTTATTGAATCAACAGCAATGATTATCGGATTCGCTAATCAGGGTATTTTCAACACAGATTCAATTAGTTATGGATCAATGAGCTCTCTTAGAAAATGGGGCGTTGTCCTAACTGGTATCATTGCCATGACAGCCGGTTCAGCAGTTCTTATGTGGATTGGTGAACAGATTACTGAAAAGGGTGTAGGTAATGGTATTTCTATCGTACTTACAATTAATATCATCTCAGGAATGCCTTCAGATATTTCTAACTTGTTTACAACATTTGTAACAGGTGAGGGAAAATCTATCGGTATGAGAATATTATCAGCATTGATTATTATCGGTGTTATAGTTGGTATTGTAGTATTAGTAGTTATATTACAGGCAGCAACTAGAAATATTGCCGTTCAGATGTCACAGAAAGTACAGGGAAGAAGACAGGTAGGAGGACAGCAGTCAAATATTCCTTTAAAGGTTAATACAGCTGGTGTTATTCCAATTATCTTTGCTTCATCATTATTACAGTTCCCAGTAGTAATTGCATCATTTTTCGGCAAGCAGCCAGAGTGGGCTAACTATTTGACACAGTCACACTGGTGTAAACCATCACAGTTAAAATATTCAATTGGTTTTGTTGTATATTTATTACTTGTATTATTCTTTGCTTATTTCTATACATCAATAACATTCAACCCACGTGAGGTTGCTAAAAACCTTAACGATAGAGGTGGATTTATCCCTGGTATCAGAAGTGGTAAACCAACAGTTGAATACTTAACAAAAATCTTAAACTACATTATATTTATTGGTGCAGTTGGACTTATTATAGTAGCTGTTATTCCAATTCTTGCGTCAGGTCTTACAGGAGCTAACGTTGGATTTGGTGGTACATCAATTATCATTATCGTAGGTGTTATTTTAGAAACACTTCAGACAATTAAGTCAATGATAACAGAACGTAGTTACAGTACTGTAAAAGGTATTTTCTAGTAGATTTTTTAAGGGGACAGCCTTCTTTTAGGCTATCCCCTTGATTGCTAGAAAAAGCAGTTGAATTTGTTTTGGTGAGAGGAAATAAGAATATGAAAATTATAATGTTAGGAGCACCTGGTGCAGGAAAAGGCACACAGGCAAAGATGATTGCTGAAAAGTACAGCATACCACATATCTCGACAGGAGATATTTTTAGAGCAAATATTAAAAATGGAACAGAATTAGGAAAAAAAGCTAAAACTTTTATTGATGCAGGACAGTTAGTTCCTGATGAATTGGTAGTAGATTTAGTTATTGATAGATTTAAAGAAGACGATTGCAAGAATGGTTATGTTTTAGACGGTTTCCCTAGAACAATTCCACAGGCAGAAGCATTAGACAATGCACTTAAGGCAATTGGTGATAAAGTTGATTTTGCAATTGATGTTGAAGTGCCTGATGAAAACATTGTTAGAAGAATGGGTGGCCGTAGAGCCTGTGTTGGATGTGGAGCTACATATCATGTAGTATATAATCCAACAAAAGAAGAAGGAACATGTGATACATGTGGCGGAGAACTTATCGTAAGAGATGATGATAAGCCTGAAACAGTTTTAAGCCGTCTTGAAGTATATCACAATCAGACACAGCCATTAATAGATTATTATAAGGAACAGGGCATCTTAAAGAGTGTTGATGGAACAGTTGATATGAAAGATGTTTTTAAAGCAATAGTTGAAATTTTAGGAGCATAAAGCTATGGCAGTTACAATTAAGTCAGAAAGAGAAATTCAATTAATGAGAGAAGCCGGAAAAATTCTTGCGAAAGTTCACGAAGAACTTGCACAGGAAGTAAAAGCCGGAATGACATCTTATCAGATAGATAAGATTTGCGAAGAGATAATCAGAGGATATGGATGTATCCCTTCATTTTTAGGATATGAAGGATATCCCGGATCAGTTTGTATATCAATTAACGATGAAGTAGTTCATGGCTTACCAAGCAAAGACAAAATCGTTAGAGATGGTGATATAGTAAGTTTGGATACAGGTGTTATTTATAAAGGATATCAGTCTGATGCAGCAAGAACGATTGCTATTGGAGAAATAAGTAAAGAAGCACAGCAACTTATAGATGTTACAAAACAGAGCTTTTTTGAAGGAATCAAATTTGCAAAAGAAGGAAATCATTTATATGACATTTCAGCAGCAATTGGTGACTATGCTGAAAAGTTTGGATATGGTGTTGTAAGAGATTTAGTTGGACACGGTATAGGAACAGAAATGCATGAAGATCCACAGATACCTAACTTTAGACAAAAGAGAAAAGGTATGAAGCTTCAAGCAGGAATGACATTGGCAATAGAACCAATGATTAATATTGGCAGACCTGATGTTGCGTGGACAGATGATGACTGGACAGTAGTTACAGATGATGGTTCACTTTCAGCACATTATGAAAATACAATCCTTATTACAAAGGGTGAACCTGAAATTTTATCATTATAAAAAACTGATTAAAAAATGGAGGATAAAAAATGTCAAAAGCAGATGTAATTGAAATAGAAGGAACAGTTGTAGAAAAACTTCCTAACGCTATGTTCCGTGTAGAATTAGAAAACGGACACATAGTACTTGCTCACATTAGCGGAAAGTTAAGAATGAACTATATTAAGATTCTTCCTGGTGACAAAGTAACAATTGAAATGTCACCATACGATCTTTCAAAAGGAAGAATCATCTGGCGTGATAAATAAACAACGCATGTGAAAAGATAAATCGAAAATCCATGCTTGCATGAGATTTTCGATTTAACTTTTCACATATGTTGCGCGTAAGCGCACTGAGATGAAGTGCGAAGCACGGAATCAAAGTGGCGTTGTTTATTAAAAGTTGTGAACAAAACGCTCACGAACCCATATTTTATGGGATAAAAAATAAATTTAAAAAATTTTTAAAAAAATGTTGTAATATTAGTTTTTATATGATACTATATTACCTGGACTTTTTTGTGAAAGGAGAAGATACTGTGAAAGTTAGATCATCAGTTAAACCAATTTGCGAAAAATGCAAAGTCATTAAAAGAAAAGGGATTGTCAGAGTTATCTGTGAAAATCCAAAGCACAAACAGCGTCAGGGATAATGATTGGATTGAAAGTGAATGATTAGATATTGTTCACTTGTTTGTGCGTCTATAGTTATGCATAGTCATAACTTTATGAAGATGCGGCTGCAGTAACGAAAAAGTTACTATCAAATATGTAGGGAAAACCTACTTGCCAACCACTTATATATTGCTGAAACAGGTTGGCCAATTGGGCATAGTTATGAGATAAGAAGTCAAGTAGTTATCTTATTATGCCGGATGACGAAGAAATTATACTTCGTACAGAAACTAATAAAGTATATGGATAATATGGGTGCGTACAACATTTCAGACGTGGTAACACGGGCTACGTAATTTATATATTCATGCAAATTAACTAATGGAGGTTATACACATGGCTCGTATTTCAGGTGTTGATTTACCAAGAGAAAAGAGAGTTGAAATTGGCTTGACTTATATTTATGGTATCGGTCTTACAAGCTCAAAGAGAATTTTAACTGAAGCTGGTGTTAATCCAGACACACGTTGTAAGGATTTGACAGATGATGAAGTTAAAAAGATTAGCGATGTTATCGATGCAAGTCAGACAGTTGAAGGTGATTTAAGAAGAGAAATCGCATTAAACATTAAGAGATTACAGGAAATTGGATGCTACAGAGGTATCCGTCATAGAAGAGGACTTCCAGTTCGTGGTCAGAATACAAAGAACAATGCCAGAACAAGAAAAGGTCCTAAGAGAACTGTAGCAAACAAGAAAAAATAGTAGAAACCCATAAGGGAGGTTAGTTTAGAAAATGGCTAAGAAAGTTACAAAGAAAGTGACAAAAAAGCGTGTTAAGAAAAACGTTGAACACGGACAGGCACATATTCAGGCATCATTTAACAATACAATTGTTACATTAACAGATGCAGAAGGAAATGCTTTATCATGGGCAAGTGCTGGCGGTCTGGGATTTAGAGGTTCAAAGAAATCTACTCCTTATGCAGCTCAGATGGCAGCAGAAACTGCAACTAAAGCAGCTTTAGTACACGGTTTAAAAACAGTAGATGTTATGGTTAAGGGTCCAGGATCAGGTAGAGAAGCAGCTATTCGTGCGCTTGCTACATGCGGTCTTGAAGTTACAAGCATTAAGGATGTAACACCAGTTCCACATAATGGATGTCGCCCACCAAAACGTAGAAGAGTCTAATTTAGGAGGGAATAATTAAATGGCAGTAAATAGAGTTCCTGTTCTTAAAAGATGTAGATCACTTGGTTTAGATCCAATTTATTTAGGAATAGATAAGAAATCAAATAGAAATTTAAACAGATCTAGCAGAAAAATGAGTGAATACGGACTTCAGTTAAGAGAAAAGCAGAAGGCTAAATTCATTTATGGCGTGTTAGAAAAGCCTTTCAGAAATTATTATCAGAAAGCACAGAAGAAACCTGGTATGACAGGTGAAAATCTTATGATTATATTAGAAACTAGACTTGACAATGTTATTTTCCGTATGGGATTTGCAAGAACAAGAAAAGAAGCTAGACAGATAGTTGATCATAAGCATGTTTTAGTAAATGGTAAGCAGGTTAACATTCCTTCTTATTTAATCAAAGTTGGTGATGTTATCGAAATCAAAGAGAAATGCAAAGGTTCTCAGAGATACAAAGATATCATCGAAGTTACTGGTGGAAGAACAGTCCCAGCATGGGTTGAAGTAGACCAGGAAAATCTTAAAGGTGAAATCAAAGAACTCCCTAAGAGAGATGAAATTGATGTACCTGTAGATGAAATGCTTATTGTCGAATTATATTCTAAATAAGATTTATTATTTATTTATATTATTTTACAATAGGTTTAAGCAATTCCCAATAAAGGAGGGGCTAATTAGTGTTCGATTTTGAAAAACCCAATATTTTAGTAGAAAAGTCAGACGATGGAAGATACGGTAAGTTTGTAGTAGAACCACTTGAAAGAGGTTATGGTACAACACTTGGTAATGCTTTAAGAAGAATTATGCTTTCATCATTACCGGGATCTGCTGTAAGCCAGATTAAGATTGATGGAGTTCTCCATGAATTTAGCTCAGTACCTGGTGTAAAAGAAGATGTTACAGAGATTGTATTAAACATCAAACAGCTTGAAATCAAGAACAATAGTACAACAGATGAACCTAAGGTTGCACATATTGATGTAACAGGAGACTGCGTAGTAACTGCTGCAGATATCCAGGTTGATTCTGATATCGAGATTTTAAATCCGGACTTAGTTATCGCAACACTTAATGGTGGTGCAGATAGCAAGCTTAGTATGGAATTAATCATTACTAAGGGTAGAGGTTATGTAAGTTCAGAAAAGAACAAGAATGATAGCTTACCAATCGGTGTTATTGCAGTTGATTCAATCTACACTCCAGTAGAAAGAGTTAATATGTCAGTACAGAACACTCGTGTTGGTCAGGTTACAGACTTTGATAAACTTACATTAGACGTTTACACAAATGGTACATTAGATACTGATGAAGCCGTAAGCTTAGCGTCAAAAGTTCTTTGCGAACACTTAAAGTTATTCATCGATTTGTCTGAAACTTCAAAGGATATTGAAGTAATTGCAGAACCAGTTGATGATGAAATTGATAAAGTGTTAGAGATGAACATAGATGAATTAGAGTTATCAGTTCGTTCATACAATTGTTTGAAGAGAGCAGGTATCAATACAGTTGAGGAATTAGTAAATAAGACTTCAGAAGATATGATGAAGGTAAGAAACCTTGGTCGTAAGTCATTAGAAGAAGTACTTGCTAAGTTAAAAGAACTCGGCCTTGGATTGAGACCAAGCGACGAAAACTAATAAATGTCAGTTTGTTAAGGATAGTTACTTAATATCCTTAATAAATACTTACGACATGCCGCCGACTAATAGTAGGGGGCGTTACGAAAATTGGAGGTAAAAAAATGGCAGGTTATAGAAAACTTGGAAGAACTTCAAGTCAAAGAAAAGCTTTAATTAGAGGTCAGGTTACAAGTCTTTTAAATAACGGTAAGATTGTCACAACAGAAGCTAGAGCTAAAGAAATTAGCAAAGTTGCTGAAGGACTTATTGCATTAGCAGTTAAGGAAAAAGACAATTTTGATGAAGTTGAAGTAACAGCTAAGGTTGCTCGTAAAGACAAAGATGGCAAGAGAGTTAAAGAAGTTGTTGATGGTAAGAAAGTAACAGTTTTCGATGAAGTTAAGAAAACTATTAAGAAAGATCAGCCTTCACGTCTTCACGCTAGACGTCAGATGAACAAAGTTCTTTACACAGTAACAGAGAATACTGGAAAGAAGAAAGACACAAAGAAAGTTGACTTAACAAACAAGTTATTCGATGAAATCGCTCCTAAGTATGCAGACCGTAAGGGTGGCTACACAAGAATCGTTAAGATTGGCCAGCGTAAAGGTGATGCAGCTATGGAAGTATTACTTGAATTAGTATAATTTATGAAATAATCATAAACAATGTTATATACAGATAGGCAGACAGTATTGTTTGCCTATCTTTCTTTTTGAAAAAAATGATTAATTAAGAGAAAAATGATTAAGATGTTAAAAAAAGATTACACAGATTATGACTGGTTTTAAACTTTTACAATCCTGTAATCTTAAAAAATTTGCTTGCATTTTGTAAATTTACTTAGTATAGTGTAATACGTATTTACTTAAGAGAGGTTGAAGAATGTATATATTAGCAGTTAATTTGTTTGGAAGTCTTGCAGACATTATGAGTAGGGCATATGGACCGGCATTGGCTATTTCAGGAATGATAGGCACATTAATGGCCTTATTTGTTATTCAGGACAAACCATATAAAGTTTTAGGACTTTTCGTAACAAGAAAGTTTAAAAGAGCAGAACATAATCATAAATATGCAATATTAATACCGGCACGTAATGAGGAAACCGTAATTGGAAACCTTATTAATAGTATAAAGAAGCAGGATTATCCACAGGACTTAATTACTATATTTGTCGTGGCAGATAATTGTACTGATAACACAGCGCAGATTGCAAGAGAGAAGGGTGCCATTTGTTATGAACATCATAATCCTGATGAGAGGACAAAAGGGTTTGCCTTAAAATACTTATTTGAGCAGATTCAGAGAGATTATGGCATTACATCTTTTGAAGGCTATTTTATATTTGATTCAGATAATCTTTTAAAGAAAGATTACATATCAAGAATGAATGATTCTTTTGACGCAGGGGAGAAGATTATAACTTCTTACAGAGCAACAAAGAATTTCAGTGAAAACTGGATTGCATCAACATATGCATTACATTGGTTAAGGTCAATACGAACAAGACATAGAGCAAGATCATTTTTACATTTGGCAACAAATATTCAGGGAACAGGATTCCTTTTTGCCAGTGAGATTGTAAAAGACGGATGGAAGTATACTTCATTAACAGAAGATAGAGCTTTAACAGCAGACTGTGTTGTTGAGGGCTATGAGATTTCATATAATGATGAAGCAATATTTTATGATGAACAGCCGGTAAGCTTAAAAGTAGCTTTAAGACAGCGTTTAAGATGGTCTAAAGGTCATTTGCAGGCATTTGCCGAAAGTGGATGGGGATTGTTTAAGAATATCTTTATTGATACTCATACCCAGAGATATGATGATGACAAGTGGTATAATTACACATGGAGAACAATTAGACACAGATTTATGTCTTTTGATACATTTGCCCAGTTATTGCCTAAGAATATTATTAATATATTCAGATGGATTATTGTATATCTTATACTTTATCCGTTCTTCTGTTCTCAGTTTGGACTTGATAATATAAGAATACTTTATAACAGCACATGGCTTGCTCATGTAATCACTCGTATTTTCGGAGATATAACGGTTTCATTGCCTGCGGGAGCGGAAACCTATGTATTAACCATTTTAATTGAAATATGGGTTAGAATTTACTATAGAATAGGGTTGTATTTCTTTAAAACATTAGAAGCTGTATATTTATTTATAATAGAAAACAAGCGTATGCCAAAGATAAGCATATGGAAGAAGATTTTGTATTGCTTTACATGGCCTACATTTGATATTATCGGAAGATATACTCAATACGTAGCTTTGTTTAAGAAAGTTGAATGGAAACCTATTCCACACAAAAGTGAAATCACAATTGACGATATATCGCAGGATTAAAATAATTATTAGTAAAAGAACTAAGACTAAAATTATTGCGTAAGAGATTATTAGAAATAAAAGAAGTAATAAAATAATCAACATAAAAAGAACCGATTGGAATTTGTAAGTTCCATCGGTTCTTTTTATGTTATCATTTAACAGAAATCAATAGTTGAATATTAAGTCTATTAAATAAATTTATTATAAAGAACTATTTTGATTTGAAATAGTCATATTTTAGCGTCAAATCGTTCTTTTTTATAACATCAGAAATCAGATTGTTCATTGAATCAAGCTTGTTCGTACTCATTTTTTTGCCATTTGTAATTTGCTGATTCTCAACGTATACTTTTCCGTCATACCATGAGTAGTCGGAGAAGAAAGCATATCCTTTAAAATCATTGCTTAAAATATCATGACCAATATAATTATTGCTGTTGTAGTCAATACCGAAAAGATTTAATACAGTAGGCAAAATATCCATCTGCATATTAACTTTGCTAATACTTGTTAACTGGCCTAAATCACTGCTCCAAATAAAGAAAGGAGTGTGGTTGATTAAGTTGTTTGAAGTTTCTTTATATTTATCAAGTATTGATTTATCATCAAGTGTGTATAAGTAATGGTCAGCGTAAGCAACGATTACAGTGTTGTCATATAAGCCATTATCTTTAAGTGCCTGAATAAGAAGACCAACCATATTGTCGGTTTCAGATGCAGCCATTTTCGCACAATCTTCTTCAGATAATTTTGGAACATTGCCCTTACCATATTTTTCTTCAGCAAGAATTTTTCCAACTTCCTTTTCAGTAGTGAAAGGAGTGTGTGGTGAGTAAGTTATAATATAGTTAACAAAGTTGCCTTGCTGTTTAAAAATCTTATTATAGAAAGTTTTGTTTAAAATCAACTCTCTGTCAAGAACATAACGTTCATCATTGTACTTCTGAATATCCTGTAAGCCGTAATAATTATCATAGCCCCAGCTTTTGTAGTTAATATCTCTTGAATAAAATTCACCTTTATTCATATGGAAAGCATTTACGCTGTAATTCTGTTCCTTAAACAATCTTGCCATAGTATAAGGAAAAGTATTTTTGCTAAAAGAGTAAACATTTTCTATGTATGAAATAGGAGTTGTAAAACCTGTATTAACTGCAAACTCTGAATTAAATGTTGAACCGCCACCTGTATAAATTGAATAATGATTAGAAAAATCAATTGAATGTTTTCTAAGATTATATAAGTTAGGTGTAGTCTTCTTTGTAAGCATCCATGTATCCATTCCTTCTAATTGAAGGAAAATAAGATTTTTGCCTTTAAACTTGCCTGTATAAGCATTTTCTTCTTTAGTATCATCTGCTTTATAAATACTATCAAGGAACTTCTGGTCTTCATCACTTATTTCTTCTTCCGGTTTTAAGAAAGTGAAGTAAAAGTTTCTAACACTGTATTCATATAAACCAGAAATCTTCAAGCTCTTGTTACAATCACTAAAGTTGTTATAAATATTTCTTGCGTTCTTAAAATTGTTCCATTTTAGGTTGTTGTTTGCATGTCCCAACAGGAAAGGTGTGAGAGTGTGTAAAACAAGGAAAAATACAAAAACTTTAAGAAAGCGTTTAGGCTTACATTTGTCATTAACAGGTAATTTTTTCCCTGTAATAATTCCGATTACAATTAATGCTATTGCAAATACATATATCAAAGGGTTGGTATTAAGGATTGTGTCCAAAATATAAGAACTTCCCTCGTCCCTCAATTCCAATAAGTTAAAACCGAAAACAAGTGATGTCATTGAATAGTAAATGCAATTAGTAAGGAACAGGGCAAAACTTATTATAAAAAATATCCAATAGGCTATTTTTGAACCCTTTCCTTTTAAAGAAGTGATTATTCCCATAAAAAGCACTATCCACAATATGGTGAATAAGTTTGGCACCGGATAATATGCAGGGTAATAGTCGACTTTGTATGCCCATAATCGGGTAATTAAATCCATAAGAAAAAATGGAATGACCGGATAAATATACTGACGGTGATTAGAAATATAAAGTCCGGCTTTTTTTAGTATATTTATTAATTTATTCTTTTTCGTATTCACTTTATTTACCTCCTCAAATAAAATAGCATAAAAGTATTTTAAGTTCAAGAAATACAGTAAATAATAATAATATAAACAAAAACAGACTAATATATTAAAGTTGCAAAATTTACGCAAATACAATACAATGAATGAGTTAAGATAAAGTAATGGATTTTAAAATAAAAACAGGAGAAAAATCTTGGGAATTTTAAAAATAAAAAATTTAATTCATGATTACATTGATGAAGAAGAAGACTCAAAGTTTAGGGCAATTGATAATGTAAGTTTTGATGTTGAGGCAGGACAGTTTATAACCATATTGGGACATAACGGTTCAGGTAAATCATCATTGGCAAAACACATTAATGCGTTGCTTATGCCAACAGAAGGTTCAGTATGGATTGACGGCATAGAGACAACTAATGAGGAAAGAGTTTTGGACATCAGACAGACAGCAGGAATGGTATTCCAAAATCCTGACAACCAGATTGTGGCAACTATGGTTGAAGAGGATGTGGCTTTTGGACCTGAAAACATGCAGGTGCCTACTGCTGAAATATGGAAAAGAGTTGAAAGAGCTCTTGGAAGTGTAAATATGACAAGGTTCAGACATAAGTCACCACTTAAACTGTCAGGTGGACAGAAGCAGAGAGTGGCAATTGCGGGAATTATAGCAATGGAACCTAAATGTATTGTTTTGGATGAACCTACGGCAATGCTTGATCCTGTTGGAAGAAATGAGGTAATAGACACACTTCACAGTCTTAATGAAGAAAAGGGGATAACAGTTATTCTTATAACTCATCATATGAATGAGGCAATTAAGGCAGACAGGGTTTTTGTTATGGACAAGGGAAAACTTGTTATGCAGGGTAGTCCAAAGGAAGTTTTTTCACATGTTGAAAAGCTTAAAAGTCTTGGCCTTGAAGTACCACAGGTTACAGAATTGGCTTATATGCTTAAAAAGAGTGGTCTTAATATAGAAGACGGAATTTTGACAGTGGAAGAATTAATGATGCAAATAAACGAAAACAGGTAAGGAATATGTCATTAAAATTAGAAGATGTAAGTTTTGTTTATGGAGCCGGAACAAGTTCTGAAACAAAAGCATTAAATAATGTTAATTTAGAAATTAATAAAGGCGAGTTTGTAGCTATTATCGGTCACACAGGATCAGGCAAGTCTACATTAATACAGCATTTTAACGGTTTAGAGAAAGCAACATCGGGAAATGTTTATTATGATGGAAAAAACATTGCAGATAAGGGCTTTGACATAAGAGGTTTAAGATGTAAGGTAGGACTTGTATTTCAGTATCCTGAACATCAGTTATTTGAGGAATCAGTTATAAAAGATGTTTGTTTTGGACCGCTTAATCAGGGTTGCACAAAGGAACAGGCAATAGAAAAGGCAAAAGAAGCCTTACAGCTTGTTGGTGTACGAGAAGAATTGTACGAGAAAACTCCTTTTGAACTGTCAGGTGGTCAGAAGAGACGAGTGGCAATAGCGGGAGTTCTTGCAATGAATCCGGAAATACTTATTTTAGACGAACCAACAGCAGGACTTGATCCGGCAGGTAGGGATAAAATATTAAATCGTCTAAAAGAGCTTAGAGAAAAAAAAGGAATAGGAATAGTCCTTGTTTCTCATAGTATGGAGGATGTAGCTAACTACGCCGAAAGAATTATTGTAATGAATAAGGGGCAGGTTATGTATGATGATGCCCCACATAATGTTTTTAAACATTATAAAAAGTTAGAACAAATAGGTCTTGCGGCTCCACAGATAACATATATTATGCATCAGCTTAAGGAGGATGGACTTGATGTTGATGAAAATATTATTAATCTGGAAGAAGCAAAGGAAAGTATATTGAAAAGTTTAGGAAGATAAAATGGTAGATATAACAATTGGACAATATTATCCGGAAAATTCAGTAATACATAAACTGGACCCAAGAGTTAAACTTTTTGGAACGTTAGTTTTTGTAGTAATGGTTTTTATGATTAACAATGTAATTGGTTATGGACTGATTACGTTATTTCTGGGAATAGTAATAAAGATGTCAAAGGTACCTTTTAAGAAGATGATGAAAGGCATAAGAGGGATTATTTTTATTATGCTGTTAAGTGTAGTTTTTAATATTTTTCTTACGCCGGGAGATGTGATTGTCCATTTCCTTATTTTTACAATAACAAAACAGGGAATTATAAAAGGTGTTTATATGGCGATAAGACTTGTGCTATTAGTAGTTGGAACATCAGTTATGACACTAACAACAACACCTAACGATTTAGCGGATGGTCTTGAAAAATCATTTGGAATTTTGAACGTAATCAAATTTCCTGTACATGAAATAGCTATGGTAATGTCTTTGGCATTAAGATTTATTCCTACTTTAATGGAAGAAACAGACAAGATAACTAAGGCACAAAAGGCAAGAGGTGCCAGTTTTGATACAGGAAATATATTGCAGAGGGCGAAAAGCTTAATACCTATATTAATACCGCTTTTTGTATCTTCAATTAGAAGAGCTGCTGATTTGGCAACTGCAATGGAAGCAAGATGTTATCACGGCGGTGAAAGAACAAAAATGAAACCTTTAAGCTATAATAGACATGATGCATATGCATATGTTGTATGTTTTTTGATTATAGCAATAATTTTAGGTACTAATTTTATGGTTAATAACATTACAACCATAAATATGTTAATATTAGTTGACTAAATGTTAATAAAGGAACGCAAATGAAGAGAGTAAGGTTAATAATTGCTTATGATGGAACCAATTACTGCGGTTGGCAAGTGCAGATTAACGGAATAACTGTTGAAGAAGTTCTTAATAAAGCATTAAAAGATTTATTAAATGAAGAAATTGCAGTTATAGGTGCAAGCCGTACTGATTCAGGGGTGCATGCAATGGGAAATGTAGCTGTTTTTGATACGGAAACAAGGATTCCTGCAGAAAAAATATCTTTTGCACTTAATCAAAGATTGCCTAACGATATTAGAATCCAAAAATCAGATGAAGTCCCACTTGATTGGCATCCACGATACAGAGATAGCACAAAAACATATGAATATAAGATCTTAAATAGAAGATTTCCTGATCCATTGCAAAGGTTTTACACACATTTTATGTATATGCCTTTGGATGAGCAGAAAATGAAAGAGGCAGCAGAGTACATAGTTGGAGAACACGACTTTGCCAGCTTTTGCTCAGCAGGAAGTCAGGTAGAAAGTACTGTAAGAACGGTATATTCTCTTAGTGTAAACAAAAGAGATGATGTAATATCAATCAGAATTACAGGAAATGGTTTCTTATATAATATGGTAAGGATAATCGTTGGTACATTAATAAAGGTAGGACTTGGAGTTTATCCGCCGGAACATGTAAAGGAAATAATAGAGGCAAAAGACAGATATGTTGCAGGCCCTAAAGCTCCGGCGTGTGGTCTTACACTAGTTGGAATAGAGTATAGTGAATAAGTTGTACAAAATATTCATAGATGAAAATAAAGTATAGTGAGTAAGCTATATATAATTGTTCATAAATGATAATAAAGCGTAAATAAAGAACTTTTATAAAAGCTTTAATAAATGGATATAAAGAAAAGCTTAAATAAACGCAAAAAGAGTCTTGACAGTAAATATTAAATACCGTATAATCATTTATTGTGACAAGGTATGCACGATAGTTTTATGCCCTAGCCAAAGCCCCGGTACGGACATTTAACACATAAATTTTTTTAGAAAAGCAAAATTTCAGGAGGTAAACCAATGAAAACATATATGGCTAGTCCATCAGATATTGAAAGAAAATGGTATGTAGTTGACGCTACAGGATATACATTAGGTCGTTTGTCATCAGAAGTTGCTAAGATTTTAAGAGGAAAGAACAAACCACAGTTCACACCTCATATCGACACAGGTGACTATGTAATTATTACAAACGCAGATAAAATCACAGTAACAGGTAAGAAATTAGAACAGAAGATTTACTATCGTCATTCAGACTACGTTGGTGGTATGAAAGAAATGACATTAAAAGAAAAGCTTGATAAGAAGCCTGAAAGTGTTATTGAACTTGCAGTTAAAGGCATGCTTCCAAAGGGACCTTTAGGAAGAGCAATGATTAAGAAACTTTTTGTTTATGCTGGACCAGAGCATCCACACGCAGCTCAGAAACCAGAAGAATTAACATTTTAGTTAACTGAGAGGAGGAAATAACAATGGCTACAGAAAAGTATTATGGAACAGGTAGAAGAAAAAGCAGCATTGCAAGAGTATATGTAATGCCTGGTAAAGGAAATATAACAATTAATAAGAGAAGTATTGATGAATACTTCGGATTAGAAACATTAAAGGTTATCGTACGTCAGCCATTAGCAGCAATCGATGCTGTTGATAAGTTTGATGTAATCATCACAGTACACGGTGGTGGATACACAGGACAGGCTGGTGCAATCAGACACGGTATCTCAAGAGCATTACTTCAGGTAGATTCAGATGCTTACAGACCAATTCTTAAGAAAGCTGGATTCTTAACAAGAGATTCAAGAATGAAAGAAAGAAAGAAACCAGGTCTTAAAGCAGCTCGTAGAGCACCACAGTTTTCAAAGAGATAGTTATATCAAAACACACAACCCCCGAAAAGCCTATGCTTACGGGGGTTTTCTTTTTTTAAAAGTGTGTTAAAATATACAAAAATCAGTGCGTAATACACAAACAATACACAAGCAATACACAAGAAAAATGGTATCTTGTGCAAGATTTTAACAGTCTTGTGCAAGATATTGATTTAACAAAAAAGGTGCCGATTAGGCACCAATTTTTTTACAATATTCAATTATGGCAGAGCGAGCTTCTCTCTTGGTTCGGCAATGTACTTTATAGCCATCTTTAAAAATAATATCATAACCATCATGCATATTCCCGGTAATTCCTGAAATTAATTCTTTGTTTTTATCTGCAACCTGAATAGTATCAAAAAAGCCTTCCTGATCTTTTCTAATTAAATCCTGTATATAAGAATTAATAGACATCCCTTTTTGGTTTGCAAGAACTTTAATCGTATTCTTCATACCCTTTGGTACCGCAAGATGTATTCTTTCATAGTGTTCATTATAGAATTGTTGTTTGTACTTGTTTTTATTCATAAGTATCACCTGCTTAAATTTTATTTATGGCTTCAAGCTTATAAGGTAGGTCAATATGTGTATAAACAGCTCTGGTCACATTCTGTCCCTTATGCCCCACAATTTGTTGAAGAATGCGTTCATCCACACAAACTTCTGTTAAAAGACTAATGCACGTATGTCTTGCATCATGTGGTCGGTGTCCTTTATAAGTTGGTTTCTTTTTATCTTCAACAGGTACTAATTGACCCATATTTAATTGAACCATTACAGGAACCCAATAGGAATCATAATAATTACGATAAGTAAAATGTTTTTCACTTGGGGAGCAGATTAAATAATCACTATTTTTTTTCATCCAATATTCAAATAAAGGAACAATCTTTTCTGCAATTGGAACTTCTCTAATACCGGTAGCAGTCTTAGATTCTTTCACAAAAAACCATCTTTCTTCAAGATGAATATCTTCTTTCTTTAAGTCTAGTAATTCGCCTATTCTAAGTCCTGTATATATTAGAATTAAAACAACTGAAACATACTCATTGGAATCCTTAGCATCCCAAATGGCTTTAATTTGCTTTTTGCTAAAAGGTTTTCTATTAAAAGCATTAGGATTACCAGCTGATTTAATATCTATGTATTTTATCAATTCTCTTTTTTCAGGCGGTAAATATTCGTGTATTACGGCATAATCATACATAAGACCTAGTAGGACCTTATATTTTCTTAAGGTAGGATAGTTTTTACCTGATTTGTCAGCTATTTGTTGTAAGTGATCTAGCTTAATATCAGTTAGTACCATATTTTCAATATCTGAGCATAGTTTAAATGCTGCTTTATATCCTTTCACATTTGATTCTGACACCGTTGGAAAATGTTTTTCTGACCACTTTTCATACAATGTTTTAAAAGTCAATCTTCCAACAGTTAAATCATAAGGATTTTCGTTATAATCCGCCAGGGCTTGTAAGGCTTCTTTCTGCGTAGCATAATAACCTAAATTACCATAAATTTGTTTAGCTTTTCCATCAACTAAACATCGTTGTAAAGTAATTCTGACTCTCCAAGGTTTTCGTCTTTTTCCTGAAAGCTTATGTACGCTTCCGTATCCATTAGGTAATCTCATATTGTATTCCTTTCTCCCTAAAAAAGGGTATAAAAATAACACCCATCCACAGAACAATAGTTCTGATTGACCGGGTGCTCCAAGGAATGATACAATACGATTTGTAGTATGTGGTGTATTGCATCACTTTGGAGCTGGTCCTTAGTGGCTGGCTCTTTTATTTTAGATTCTAAACCTTTCGATTTCGAGGGGTTGAATGTTGACTAAATATTAACTAAGTATTGACTAAACGTTGACTAAATGCTTCGATTTGATATAATATACTTAACAAGAGAACCGAAAGCTAGATTGAGCCTAGCTTCTGGTTGTGATAGTAAGTTAAGAAGTAACGTCTACCTTTACCAGAGAGAGGACGTTACTTTTTTGCATTAATGATAGCTAATACAAGAGTTATAACAGCGCAAAGCATAATTACAAATTCGAATAAATCTCCATATGTAACCATTGGCATCAGCTCCTTTCGTAGAATACAGAAGCCAGCCAACCGCCCCTTCGGTTCCCCTGGTAAGCATATTATATTTTCAAAGTACTTTTAGTTAGTCTTTTTTCTTATGTCAAAAATTCTTAATCACACCAACTGAATTATATCCAAACTCAACGATGTAATTTAAAGCTTTCCTCGTAACTCAACAACTTTACCTATAATACGTACAGGCTTTTCCAAAGAATGATGAAGTAAGTAAGCACATAAAGGATGTTTACAAGAATAGTTATTACAGAACAGCCTTTGAAATTCAAAAGGGTGTGGGCGTTGGTTCAAGTTTTGCAACTTTAAATGACAAGCTAATTGAAAAAGTGGTAAATAAGCCTTGGTTAGCTGATGGTAAGAATTTCAGTGACAGAATATGGGGCAACAAGACACAGCTTATAAATCAGTTACACACAAGTTTAAGCCAGATGTGTATTACAGGTGCAGGACCAGATAAGGCAATAAGTCAAATTGCAAGTAAGATGAATGTAAGCAAGGCTAATGCCGGAAGACTTGTAATGACTGAATCGGCTTATTTTAGTTCAACGGCTCAAAAGGAATGCTTTAAGAAGTTGGATGTTGAAAGATATGAGATTGTAGCTACATTGGACGGTCACACATCAGACATCTGTCAGGAAATGGATGGCAAAGTTTTCAAAATGAGTGAATATGAAGAGGGGGTAACAGCTCCGCCATTCCACGTTAACTGTAGAAGTTGTACAGCACCTTATTTTGATGATGAATTTGCAAATGACGAACAAAGGGCTGCAAGGGATGAGGATGGTGATACATATTATGTTTCTGCTGATATGACGTACAAAGATTGGAAAGAAAAGTATGTAAATTCAGAATTTAGGGAAAATTCAATTAGAACAAAGCGTAGTTTAAAGAATGGCAAAAGAGGTAATGATAATTATGGAGTGAATTGGAAAGTGATAAAATCAAAAGAATATAATGCAAGATTTAGTAAAATATCAGATGATGAAAAAGTAAAAGGATTAATTGCAGAGAAAAGTCGAAATGCGTTAAAAAATAGAGACGGAAAAAATACAGAAGAGTTATATGCAATTAGTTTGTCGTTATGTAAAAAGATTTCAGATATAACTAACCAGCATATTCCTTTTGGAATAAAAAGAACTAAAAAGTTTAATCAAGATGTTAGTAGAGCGGAAAAAAAAGGAGAAAAAGTATTATTAATACATAATCATCCAAGGGGATTACCTCCAAGTTTAAGTGATTTAAACGTTCTTTTAAAAAATAAGAATGTAGCGGGTATTACAGTAGGGCATAATGGAAGTATATATTATTATTCAAGACCATCTAAAGAAATACCCGAAAAAGATTATTATGTTGCATTGAAAAAATATTCGATGTATACTGAAGTTACAAGTATGGAAAAAGCGCTTGAGGAGTTATCATTTAAGTTTGATTTTGTATTTAGAAAATTATAGGAGAATATGATATATGAATAATAGTCAAGAATTTATATGTGATGATAGAATGTATAAACCAGGTGGATTGTTTGACCAGATACGAGCAATGACAGAAGAGGAATTTAAAGAATTTATAAAAGAAGTAGAAAAAAGAGAAAATAAAGAGAAGTAGGTTTACCATCTAGTCAAAAGGCTAGGTGGTATTTTTATACCCAAAAACAAGAAAGGACAAGTATGTACAAGGAAGAATTACAGGAACAGATTACAAGATGTAAGGATATGCAGAGTAAATGTAGAATAGATGATATTGATACATTTATTAGGCTTAGTAACAGAATAGAGGAGTTGACAGGTAAAATTGATAAAACTGAAAAACAGTTAGTTGTTCCAGTGCAAAATGACGAAAATAAAATAGAAATGTTCTAAAATATAGTAAGTTTCTCTTTTATATGATAAAATATAGCAAAAGATTTATGGGAGGAAGAATATATGAGTGAAACTAAAGCTAAAAAGGGGCATGGTTGTCTAATCTGTCTAATTGTATTTATAGGATTTATTGTTGCAGTAACATTTGGAATTATTCAAACAATGAAGAATCCAGAGCTGTACGCAGAAAAAAGTAAGGTTGAAGAAGCGGTTGGATGTTCAAAAGAAGAAGCAAAATCAATTGAAGACATTTTAAAGAAATGTGACATTACAGATTATCAGGACGTTAAAGCGGATGAAGGTCTTAATGGAGCGTGGAAGAAGAATGATAAGGGCTATAGAGTAGATGCACAAAGTGGAAATGAAGTGTTAATGTGGCTTAATCAGAAAAACAAGGTAATAGTATTAAAATATGGTGATAATGTTTTATATAAAAAAGGAAAAGTCAAAGCTAAATTATCAGATTATACTTTAACAAATGATGAAATAGTTAACTGGCAGGTGGAATGTCAAAGTCAGGTTAAAGCAATGTTAAAATCACCAAGTTCAGCAAAATTTGGTGGATGGAAATATGGAAAAAATAAAAAGCAAATAATAGTTCAGGGATATGTTGATGCTGAAAATAGTTTTGGAGCAGAAATAAGAAGCCAATTTCAGTTTAAAATTAATAGAAAAACTGAAGCTATAACATCATTTATATTTGATGGACAAGAATTGATGCAGTAAAGAATTTAATAACGTTAATCAGAGAGCTTAGAAATAGGCTCTCTTTTTATATGCCTTTTTCTGTAGGCACTAAAGAACAGAAATACCTTGCCGAAGGTATATCGGTAGAATCCAATCACCAGTAGAACTGGAATAAAACATCTATGGAGGTAATAAAAATGGAATGGTTAAAGGAATTGCTTGAAAAAGCAAAAATTACAGATGGAAAACTTGATGTTGATGAAGTAATGGAAGCTGCAAAGAAAGAGTTTCCTAAGCACGCTGTACCAAAGAACGTGTTTAATGATAAATGCGAGGAATTGAAGACAGCTAATGCAACAATCACAACATTAAAGAAGGAAAATGGAGACAATGAGGAACTCCAGAATAAGATTAAGGATTATGAAGCAGAAATCGGAAATCTTAAGGCAGCAGCAGTTAATACTTCAAAACAATATGCGTTAAAGGAACAACTTGCAAAGTCGGGAGTATTGGACCCTGACTATCTTATCTATAAGGCTGGTGGAATTGATAAGTTTACATTTGACAAGGACAACAATCCTATTGATGTTGACGAATCAATTAAGGCTTACAGGGAAGATAAGACTATGGCACATCTGTTTAAGCAGAAAGCAGGATATGAACCTAGCAAGGGTGGAAGTCCTACAAAGAATCCTTTTGCCAAGGAAACATTTAACTTAACAGAGCAGGGCAAGCTGCTTAAGGAGAATCCGGCACAGGCCAAGGAAATGGCAGCAGCAGCCGGAATTACAATTTAATGAAAAATTTAGGAAAGGTAGGTATTAGAAATGCCAGGAACAACATTACAGGACGTAATTGTACCGGAGTTATTTACTCCATACGTATCAAACAGAACAATGGAATTATCAGCATTATTTAATAGTGGAATTGTTACAAACAATGCTGAATTTGATGCTTTGGCTTCTCAGGCATCACCATTAGTAACTATGCCATTCTTCGAGGATTTAACAGGAGAATCAGAGCAGGTAATTGAAGGAGCAGACCTTGAAGACAACAAGATTACTTCAAACAAGGATGTGGCAGCAGTCTTAAGAAGAGCAAAAATGTGGAGTGCAACAGATTTATCAGCAGCACTTTCAGGAGCAGATCCAATGAAGGCCATTGGTGACTTGGTTGCACAGTTCTGGGCAAGAGATATGCAGAAGGAACTTATTGCAATTCTTAATGGTGTGTTTGGAACAATTCCGGAAGTTAAGGAACCACAGAAGGCAGCAGAAACAAGACTTGCATCTAATCTTTTAGATATTTCAGGTAATTCAGGAAATGCAGCTAATTGGAGTGGTTCAGCATTTATTGATGCAGAACAGAAATTAGGAGATGCTAAAGCACAGCTTACAGGTATTTGTATGCATTCAGCAACAGAAGCATACCTTAAGAAACAGAATCTTATCGAAACAGTACAGCCATCAAATGATGTGGCATTTGGTACATATCAGGGTAAGAGAGTAATTATTGATGATGGATGTCCTTATGATTCAAAAACTAAGGCATATACAACATATCTTTTTGGTAATGGAGCAGTTGCATTAGGTAACGGAAATCCTGAAGGATTTGTTCCAACTGAAACTGATAGAGCAAAGAGAAAGGGTTCAGGTGTTGATTACCTTATTAACAGAAGAACAACAATTCTTCATCCTAGAGGAATTGCCTTTACTAACGCAAATGTGGCAAAGACAGAAGGCCCTTCAAGAGTAGAACTTGCAGACCCATCTAACTGGAATCCTGTTTATGAGCCTAAGCAGATTAGAATTGTTGCATTTAAGCATAAATTAGGATAAGGAGGGCATTATCTATGGCAGTAAAAACAGTACAGGTTGTAATTAACGGACAAACCCATACTCTGACATATAATGCCACAACTAAGAAGTATGAGGCTACAATAACAGCTCCGTCAACATCATCATACAATCAGAATGGACATTATTATAATGTTAAGGTTAAGGCTACTGATGAAGCTGGAAACAGTGTGACAAAGGATGCAACGGACACAACACTTGGTTCAAGCTTACAGCTTAAGGTTAAGGAAAAGGTTGCACCTGTTATTTCAATAACAGCACCTTCATCTTCTGCTAAGTTGACTAATAACAAGCCTGTTATTAACTGGACTGTTACAGATGCAGATTCAGGTGTTAATCCATCAACAATTAAGCTTATTATTGATAGCCAGACTATTACAACAGGAATTACTAAGACACAGTCAGGAAAGAATTATACATGTAGTTATACACCAACTACAGCTTTGTCAGATGGAACTCACACAATTAAGGTATCCGCAAGTGATTATGATGGTAATGTTGCAACTCAGAAGAGTGTAACATTTACTGTTGACACTGTTCCACCTGAATTGTCAGTATCAGCACCGGTTGACAATCTTGTTACAAATCAGTCATCTCTTGTTGTTAAGGGTACTACTAATGATGTTACAAGCTCACCGGTAACTCTTACTATTAAGCTTAATGGTGGAACTGAACAGACTGTTGAAGTTGGAAGTGATGGAAGCTTTACAAAGACACTTACATTAGTGACAGGAGAAAATACCATTGTCATTACGGCAAAGGATGGAGCAGGAAAGACATCTACAGTTACAAAGAAGGTTGTACTTGACCAGACTGCACCGGTTATTCAGTCAGTTACTATTTCGCCAAATCCAGTTAATGCCGGCGCAACATATACAATTTCTGTGGAGGTTACAGACTAAATGGTAGTAAGGCTTATTGGTAAGGTTGAAGGTCAGGATGTTATCTTTACAAGGTTGAAGGGAGACATCTGGACTGCCGAGGTACCGGCACAAAAGAGTGGAAGGTATGTAATGGAACTTACTGCATTTGATGAAGCCGGGAACATAGCATATTGTACTGATGTGTTATTTTCTTATGATGCAACGGCAATGAAATTTACCATTGAGCCATTACCATACCAATGTACATACATTAATGATGATTATGAAATTGGTTTTGTAACGTCAGAATATGACATTGAAAAGGAAAATGATAATTATTTTTCTGAATTGTCAGAAAGCAGTTTTTGTATAGAACTATTAAGAAGAGGTGATGCGTGTGAACATTAACTTTATTTTAGGTGAGGACAAGTATTTAAAATTTCTTGTTAAGTCTACAAAGAATGAGGAATTTGAAATATCAAGGGCAACATATAAGCTCTATAAGGACAGGGAACTTGAAACAGAAGGAAACTGCACCATAAATGAGCATTGCATTACGGTGAAGTTGAATCCTTTAAGTAAGTCAATGCGATATTGTTTGGAGATTACATATTATATTGCTGATGAAATACTGAAAAAGAGAGTACAAATTGAGGTGGTTTGATGAATAAAAACATCATTATTGATGCAAAGTTAAGTAAGCAGATTGTAAACTGTGGAGAAACATTTTCAATATCCGTCTCAATTATTTCGAATGATTATTTATCATTGTATAAGCACTCTGAGTTAAAGTCATACACGCATTCACAGCTAAAGGAAGGAGATGGAGTTATTGGAAGATAAGGTCATAGAATTATTGAAGAACATTGGCTATGAGTATTCAGAAGATGATTATTCATTATTGATGTTCTGCATTGATAAGGTTGTTTCTGAGTTAAATTCCAGATGCCATGTTAAGGAACTTCCAAAGGGATTGTTTGAATCAGCCTGTGAAAGAGTGTGCGGTGAATTTTTGTATTTACTTAAGACAACAGGTAAGCTTGAAGAATTTGACTTAGAACAGGCAGTAAGTTCTGTAAAGGTAGGAGATACTTCTGTTAATTTCAGTGGCACATCTTCTGATGAGGCTTTTAATGTTATGCTGAACAGATTAAGGTGCAGTGGAGAGGAGCTGATTAAATGCTTTCGAAAAATACAGTTTTAAGAACCAGAAAGGCAATAGAAATGTCATATGACTTTAGGGCTGATATTTTTGAAAAGAAAAAGGTTGTTGTTTCTTCTGTGACTAACTTTGAAGAGGTAATGGTGCAGTCAGATGTTTGTTGCAGACTTTCTTACAGCAATATAAGTTCCAATTCAGAGAATGAGGCTGATTCAGATGTTACTCAGGTCATTAAATTGTTTATGGCACCTGAAATCAATGTTAAGCCGGGTTCTAAAATATTGGTAAAGGGCGTTGGTGGTGTGGTAGCCTACAAAAGTAGTGGAAGACCTGCGGTTTATCCTACACATCAGGAGATTTTGCTTGATTTGGTGGAGGATAAGGCGTGAGTGATTCTAAAATTGATTGTAAACAGTTGGAGCAGTTAAGGGACAGTCTTGAAGCAATGGCAAGAAATTCTGATGATTTTTTTGAAGCTGCATCAAGGGAGATTGCTGCAAGACTTCTTGCAAAAGTAATTAAAAGAACTCCGGTAGGTACGTATCCTTCCAATTCAGGAAAAGTAGGTGGAACGCTTAGAAGAGGATGGACGGCTGGAACCAATCAGGCTGCAACGTCTTATGCAGATTCTCTTACTGTTCATCATTTCGGTGATACATATGTAATAGAGATTATCAATCCTGTTGAATATGCATCATATGTTGAGTTTGGCCACAGAACGGCAAACGGGACAGGATGGGTTGAAGGAAAGTATATGCTTACTTTGTCTGAACAGGAGATTAGGCAGAGTGCCCCGGGTATTCTTGAAGCTAAGTTGAAAAAATGGTTATCAGGAGCAGTTAAATGATAAATAAGATGATTGATGGGATTGTAAGACAGATAAGGCAGTCCTACGGTGAAGAAAAATATGAGATATATACAGAAGCAGTGAAACAGAGCCTAAAAGAGCCTTGTTTTTCTGTTTTGTGCTTAAATCCTTCCTTAAGACGTAAACTTGGACCACGATTTCTAAAGACAGTTCCATTTATTATCAGGTATTGGCCTAAGAGTGATAATTGTCATGGTGAAGGAATGGAAGTGCTGGAAGAATTACAGTACTTGTTAAGGGATATTGAGGTTGATGGATTTAAGCTTCATTCAGCAGAAATGACAGGTCAGATGGTTGACGGTGTTTTGCAGTTTCAGGTAACTTATGAAACATTTGTTATGGAGAAACAGGAAGACAAGGATAAGTTTGAAAGTTATGAAATAAGAACAGGTGTAGGAGGTTTAACAGATGGAAGCAAAGAATAAGGCATCTGTAAAATACGGAAAAAGCGAATTGATGAAGTCAAAAAGGTTTTTACAGGACAGGGATATTTTAAACGCTCTGTTGAATGATGAAGATGAATATTCCGTTGAAGAAGCAGATGATATTTTGAAAAAATGGAAGAAAGGAAAGGTAAACTAAATGGCATTAGGTGGTGGAACATTTACAGCACAGAATAAGGTTCTTCCGGGAACTTATGTAAATGTTATTAGTAGAAATTCAATTAAGAACAATACGGAAAGTGGCGTGGTTGCCATGCCAATATGTTTGGACTGGGGACCTGATGATAAGATTTTTGAAGTGACTGCTGATGAATTTGAAAAGGTTGCATTGGAAGTTTTCGGAAGAAGTCCATATGATGGAAATCTTATTAATGTTAGGGAAGTGTTTAAACATGCAAGTAAAGGTTTGTTTTTTAAGATTAACAATAACGGAGCAAAGGCAGGTTGTAAGTATGCAGATGCCAAGTGTAAGGGCTCAAAAGGTAATTCAATAAAGATTGTTATCAAGAAAAACATTGATCAGACAGAAAAGTATGATGTGTCAACTTATATGGATACAACATTAGTTGACATTCAGACAGTAGCAAGTTCAGGAGAATTAAAGGACAATGCCTTTATTGAATGGAAGAAATCATTTGAACTTGAAGAAACTACCGGTACATTCTTAACAGGAGGTACAGGTGGAATTAATGATAAGCCAACAAATGAGGCTCATACAATGTTTATGCAGTTATTGGAGAATTACGCTTTTAATGTGGTTGTGGTAATGGAAACAGACACAAAATTACAGGAAGTATACAAGTCCTGGACAATAAGAATGCGTGATGAAATGGGCATTAAGTTTCAGACTGTAATGTATAATTGTGAAGCTGATTATGAGGGAATCATTAATGTTATGAACACAAAGGATGTTATTCCGTGGGTCGCAGGAGCAGAAGCAGCCTGTGGTGTCAACAAGGCTTGCACAAATATGTTATATGATGGGGAACTGGAAGAAATTAACTGCCAGTATACTCAGGCAGAACTTGAAAATGCCATAACTTCAGGAAAGTTTGTTATTCATAAGTGTGGTGATGAACTTAGGGTTTTAAGAGACATTAATTCCCTTACAACAGTAACAGAGGATAAGGGGAGCATTTTTCAGGAGAATCAGACAATTCGTGTGATTGATTACATTGCAGACAATGTGGCATCTGTTTTTAACAGTAAGTATATTGGAAAGATTCCAAATGATGATGCAGGAAGAAATTCTCTTAGAAATGATATTAGAGAGGTGTTTAAGCACCTTGAATCTGTAAGAGCCATTGAGGATTTTTCAGAGGAAGACATTTCTGTTGAAAGAGGAACTGAAAGAAGGTCTGTGGTGATTTTAACAAATGTAACTGTTATTGGCTTAATGGATAAATTATATATGACGACTGTCATTAATTAGAGAAATGGAGAGTGAGATAGATGAGTTTTATGAATCCAAATGATGCACCTTCCAGCAGACTTGCAACCTTGTATTGTATTGTTGGTGGACAAAGATATGGAATGCTTAATGCTAAGAATTTTGAAGCAAAGGCAAATGTTAGTCTTGCTGATGTGCCTATTCTTGGTAAAACAATAAAGGGCAAGAAGCCAAATGGTTTGGAAATCAAGCTTAAAATGACATTGTATAAATGTAGTGAGATGTTTGATGAAGTGATTGAAGAATATAAAAATACCGGAGTTCTTCCAACTTTTACTGTAGAAGTAGCGGCATCAGATCCGGCAACAACCATTGGAACGAGTGAAAAAAATTATTATGAATGCATTATTGATGGAGATGTACTTCTTTCATCATTTGATGCTGATGGAGATTTTATTGAACAGGACATTGAATGTTATGCAATGGATTATGCAAGTAGCGCTAAGAACAAGTATAAAACACCTGATTACATGACAAATGTGGAACAGAAAAAATAAGTAAAGTGGATAAGGAGAACTAAAAATCTTCTTATCCATTATTTTTTAGAAAGAGAAGGTAAGGAATATGGCAACTAATTTAAGTGCTTTTTTAAAGAAAAATAAGAAATATAAGGATGACGTGGCATATAAGGTAACCGCTTCATTATGTGACGAAAATGGAACTCCATTGGATTGGAAGATTAAGGCAGTTTCAACTGAGGAATATGAAAGAATTAGAGAAAAGTGTACAACAGAGGTTCAGGTTACAGGAAAGCCGGGTGTTTACAGACAAAAATTTAATTCTTCATTGTTTATTGTAAAGCTGATGTGTGCATCTGTTGCAGAACCTGATTTATACAATAAGGAATTACAGGATTCTTATGGTGTAATGAATCCGGAAGACTTAATTAAGCAGATGATTGATAATCCGGGAGAATATAATGAGTTTGCTGAATTTATTCAGAAGTTTAACGGATTTGACGAAACATTACAGGATAAAGTTAACGAAGCAAAAAACTAATAGATGAAGGTGATCCTGATTCAATGTATGCATATTACTGTCTACATAAATTTCATTGGACACCTTCATTTTTTATGAGTTTGGATAAAAATGAGAGAGCTTTTGTGATTGCTTCCATTAATGCAAGAGTTGAGCAGGAAGAGGAAGAAAGCAAGAAAGTTGGAAAGGTAAGGTAAAGAGATGGCATCAATAATGACTTCATTTCAGTTAACAGACAGAATGACGGCACCGCTTATGAACATAACTAATGCTGTCTCAACTGTAATTAATGAATGTGAAAGAGCCCAAGGCGTGTCAGGAAACATGTTTAATACTTCTAAATTAGCTTCTGCCAGAACAAATTTAGGATTGGCAGATGCAGAGATTAAGCAGATAGCAAGTGACACGTCAAGAGCTTCAATAAGTCAAGAAACATACAATGGTAAAGTAAGAGAGGGGACAAATTCAGCAAAAGGATTATTTTCCACAGTTAAAGGTTTGGTAGCTTCTCTTGGTGGAATATTTCTTATAAGACAGGGAGCCAGCTTTATAGGTGAATGTAATGAAAAGGTATCTCAATTACATCAGGCAGAGACAAAACTTACTGAAGTAATGGGTGCAATGCAGGGAGCAGGAACATCACAGGTTAATATGATGAAAAATCTTGCTTCTGAGATAAGTGGTTATGGTGTTGTTGGAAAGACAGCTTTAATAAATGGAGCGCAACAGGCATCAACATATTTTCATCAGACAGATGCAGTTAAAACTTTGTTACCTAAGATGGCTGACTTAGCGGTTCAGATGCATGGTGTTAATGTTACTAATGAGGATATGGTTAACATCGGTAATATGACAGGTAAGGTTATGACTGGTCAGGTTGGAGCATTAAGACGTGCAGGCATTTCATTTACGGATTATCAGGAAAAGGTAATGAAAAATGGAACTGAGATGGAAAAGGCTAATATGTTGGCTCAGGTAATAGAGCAGAATGTAGGAAAGATGAATGAAACAATGGCCCAAACCCCTGAGGGAGTAATGGCAAGAAATAAAAGGGATTTTGATGCGGTTAAAACAACTATAGGTCAACAGGTACAGCCGGCGATTGTTAGTATGTTTAATGCAATACATAACAATCTGCCAACCATACAGCTTTTAGCAACCGGGTTTGGAAATGCTACAGTCTTAGTAATGGGAGCAATAACAGGAATTATTAACATTGGAACGCAAATGATTAATTTCTTTAAATCTAATTGGACATTAATTGAACCTATTATATGGGGAATAGTTGCAGCATTAATTGTTTATAATGCAACAATGGGCATAGAATGGCTTACTACATTAAAAGATATAGGTGCAAAGGCGTTGCATGCGGTATCCAGCGCTGCAAGTACAGCGGCTATCATAGCAATGACATTTGCACAGGAAGGATTAAATGCAGCATTGGCATTATGTCCGTTAACAGGGATTATTATTGCCATTATTGCAGTAATAGCAGCTATTTATCTTGTTGTGGCAGCAATTAACAAGGTACAGAATAAAACTATTTCTGCTACAGGTGTGATTTTTGGTGTAGTGGCATCAGCAGGAGCAGCAATAATAAATGCAGGAATAGGAACAATTAATGCAATAATTCAGGCTATATGGAGCATTTTTGTTCAGCCTTTTATTGGCATAATTGAATGGATTTTAAATGTTACAAATGGTGGATTTGATTCTTTTGGTGGCGCAGTTGCAAACCTGATTGGTCAGATAATATCCTGGTTCTTAAGTCTTGGAAAAGTTGTTACCAAGATTATAGATGCCATATTTGGAACAGATTGGACCAGTGGATTAACTTCTTTACAAGATACAGTTACTTCTTGGGGTAAAAATGAAAATTCAATTACATTAAATAAAGAAGCTCCAAGCATTGATTACAGAATTAATTATGGTGATGCTTATGGAAAAGGATACAATCTTGGAAAGGGTGTTGAAAGTAAGGTTAAGAATACTTTTGGTAATCTTTTTAAGAAAGGTGAAACAAAGGATACAGACTATGGTTATGGAACAGATGCCATTACAAACAACACGGCTGAAACAGCAGCAAACACTGCAAAAACATCGGATTCATTGGATATTACAAATCAGCAGCTTAAGTACATAAAGGATTATGCAGAACAGAGAGCAATTAACAGATTTACAACAGCAAAAATCAGTGTAGATATGTCAAATGTTATTAATGGTTCTTCAAAAGCTGATATGGAAGGAATAGTTACTCATTTAAAGACAAGATTGGAAGAAGAAATGTCAGCAGTAGCGGAAGGGGTGCATTAGAATGTATAGATTGATTATTGATGGGCAGTATGTACCCATTCCACCTGAAAAAATAAGCATAAAGGTTGATGGTGATAACAAGACAATGACACTGATTAATTTGGGAGAAGTTAACATACTTAGAAATCCCAAACTTACAGAGATTTCATTTGACTTGTTATTGCCTAATCAATATTATCCATTTGCTTTTTATTCAGATGGAAAATACAAGGGTGCCGATGAGTACATTAAGAAGTATAAGGAACTTTTATCTTCCAAGAAGGCATTTAAACTGGAAATTTACAGATATGCACCAAATGATAAAAAGATATTCAATACTATTCTTACAGTGTCATTGGAAAGACTGACAATAACAGATTCTGTTAGTGATGGCTTTGATAGTAGGGTATCTTTGGAATTTAAGGAATACAGAAAATATGGCGCAGTGAAGGTTAAGAAAATACCAAATACATATACTATTAAATCTAACAAAGAGACTCTTACACTGATAGCGAAAAAGTGGTTAAAGGATAGTTCCAAGGGTTCTGCCATTTACAAGAAGAACAAAAAAGTTATTGAAAAGGCTGCAAAGAAGCACAAGATAAAAAGCAGTTCCAAAGGAAAATATCTGTACAAGGGAACTGTTTTGAAGAAACCATAAGGAGGAAAGGATGGCAGACATAATTGATATTGCATCAAAGGAAGTTGGTTATAAAGCATATGGCGGTAACAAGACCAAGTATAGTGCCTGGTATGGAATGAATGGTGCTGCATGGTGCCATATGTTTGCCTCCTGGTGTGCATATAAGGCAGGTGTATCAACAAGCATTGCTCCCAAGACAGCATCAACAGACACAGGAATGCAATGGTTTAAAAACAAAGGAAGATTCAAGTATAAGGGTTCATACACACCTAAAAGAAATGATTTCATTTATTTTAAATCAGATGGTGCATCTCACGTGGGAATTGTTGAGTATGTATCAGGAAGTACTGTGCATACCATTGAGGGTAACACTTCTGACGCTGTTATGAGAAGATCATATCCGTTAAGTTACCATACAATAACAGGATATGGGGTAATCAGTGATTACATTACTTCATCAGGTAAGACATCAAAGGGAAAGAAAAGCGGAAAGAATACCGGTAAAAGCAGTGGAAAACAGGAAATATCATATTTAAGGGAAATTCTTAAAAAGAATGAATCAAAAAAGAAAAAGTCAACCAGAAAGGTGGAGTATAAAGCTGTTTCAGTAAAGAACAGTGAGAAGCTTGTTGTTAATGTTCTGATTAAACACGGCAAGAAAAGGTACAAACATCAGGTTCAGGAAGGATTAAAAACAACCTTTGAGAGAAAAAATGCACCGGGTAAGGTTACTTTTACAACGTTTGTTGACAGCGATTCAAAGAAGAGAATTTCAAATGGTGATTCTGTGGCAATAGTGGTTAATGGCAAAAATTTCTTTTATGGTTTTGTATTTTCCATTTCACCTAAAACAGATAAGACTTTGGATGTTACTGTGTATGATCAGCTTAGGTATTTTAAAAATAAGGATACTTATATTTCAAAAAAGAGAACTTCCACGGTTTTAATTAAGAAAATTGCCAAGGATTTTAAACTGAATTGTGGTAAGCTGGCGAATACAAAGTATCCTGTGTCAAGAATTGATGATAATGCAACATTGTTTGACATTGTACAGAACAGCTTGGATGAAACATTAATGGCAAGAGGAAAGATTTATACCTTGTATGATGAATTTGGAAAGTTAAGGTTAAGGGAGCCTTGGAAGGTTAACAGGTTAATAACTTCAACCACGGCAGAATCTTATGATTATAAGGAAACAATAGATGACAATGTTTATAATCAGATCAAATTAGCATATGACAACACCAAGAAAGGTGTTCAGGAGATTTATATGGCAAAAAACAGTAAGTACATTAATAAATGGGGTGTGCTTCAGTATTTTGACAAAATCGACAGTCGCAAGGGTGCAAAATTAAAGGTTAAGGCATTGTTGAAGATTTATTGTAAAACAGGTAAGACAATTAAGATTAATAATTGTTTTGGTGACATTAACGTAAGAGCCGGCTGTTTGGTTCTTGTTAAGTTGACAATTTATGGTGAAACAATTTCAAATTATATGTTAGTTGATAAGGTTACTCATACATTTAATAATGGGCAACATCTTATGGATTTGGAATTATCTGGAGGTGATTACGATAGCAGCTACTAGTTTGACACAGTTAATTAAGAAAATAGCAGAGGATGCAAGAAAAGCGGCGAAGCCCTGTACCATTGTAATTGGTACAGTTTTAAAGGCAGATTTGCCTAAAATAAAGGTTAATCAAAAGCTCATCTTAACGGATGAGTTTTTGTATTTTACGGAAACTGCATCAAAGAGCAAATTGAAAAAGGGCGACAAGGTTGTGATGATACGTGCAGATGGTGGTCAAAAGTATCTTGTTGTGGATAGGATGGTGTGAGTATGTTACCTGAAGAATTGGAAGAACTGGAAGATTTTAATGTGGAAGAGAATGAAGAACAGGAGCGTTCCAATGATACATATATGTTGGATTTTGAAAATAAGAGGATTTTGAGAAAATCTGATGAAGAAGATGAAATCCTAAGGCAGGCAATAATAAAGATTCTGTTGACTGAATTTGATTATTACAGCATTTATGAAAATTATGGATTGGAGAAAGCTGATTTATTGGGAGAAAACATTGCAGAGGTAAAGGAAGTAATTGGAGGCAGAATTGAGGAAGCCATTTTAAGGGATGAACGTTTTAATTCTGTTGAGATAGAGAGTATTTCAAATTACAAAAATGAATTGATGGTTTCTCTGACAGTTACAACTTCTGATGATGAAGAGATTGAAGTGGAAGGAGTGAGCATTGATGTTTGAGGATATGACCTTTGAGAACATTTTAAGTCAGATGCTTGAAAATGTGAAGGGGGATGTTGATAAAAGAGAAGGTTCAATTATTTATGATGCGTTGGCACCTGTGGCAATGGAAAGTGCACAGATGTATGCAGACATGGACATTCTTTTGCAGGAATGTTTTGCAGATAGTGCATCTTATTATTATTTGATTAAGCGTGCAGCAGAGAGGGGAATCTTTGTGAAGGAAGGTATTCCGGCTGTGGTAAAAGTGAAATGCACTCCTTCTGATGTGAGCATTCCAGAGGCAACAGAGTTTAGCATAGGTGAAATGACATATTCAATTACGGAAAACTTAGGAGATGGATTTTATAGTATGACATGTTCTGAATCAGGAGAAAACGGAAACAACATAAATGATGATGTGATTCCAATTGAATATGTTGAGGACTTAGAAGAAATAGAGGCTGTTGAAGTGATTGTGTATGGCACGGAAGATGAGGATGAAGAATCTTTGAGAGAAAGATATTTTGAATCATTTACAGAAGCGGCCTTTGGAGGAAATAAGGCAGATTATAAGGAAAAAGCTAAAGACATTGAAAAGGTAGGTGCCTGCAAGGTTTATCCTGTTTGGAATGGTGGAGGAACTGTAAAGCTGGCAATTCTTGATTCTCAATATAATGAAGCTTCTTCTGAAATCATAAATGAAGTACAGAATACGTTTGATCCAACGAAAGATGGAACAGGTGTGGGAATTGCGCCAATAGGTCACATTGTAACTGTTTCAACACCAGAAGTTAAAAGAATAAATGTGGATGTTCAGATTGAATACATAGAAGATTATACTTGGGATGACATCAAGGAAACTTTTACAGAAAATTTGGCAGAGTATTTAAAAAATGTTATAAAAAATGAATGGGAAGCAAAGGACACAATGACGGTAAGAAGCGGACAGATAGAATCAATGCTTCTTGATATGGAAGGTGTTGACAATGTTTTAAGTGTAAAAATTGATGGAAAGACAGGTAATTGCATTATTGATTGTGATTATATTCCAAAGGTTGGTGAGATAAGTGGATAGAAAGTTGATTGAGTATCTGCCTGAATGGTTAAGAGAGTTTAGAGAGATAAAGGAATTAACAGACATTGAGCAATCACAGACTGAAGATTTGTGGGAAGCACTTGAAAAAATGTGGAACAATAATTTCATTGAAAGTTTGGATGAACAGGGCTGTGAACATTGGGAGAGAATGCTTGGAATATCCAATAAGGACACGTATACATTGGAAGAAAGACGATTGAAGATATTGGGAATTGTTACAGAGCAACGACCTTTTACTGTAAGGTCCTTGGAAAAGACTTTGGCGGTAATATGTGGTAATGATGAAAGTAAAGGTCCTAATTACTCAGTAAAGTTGGATGCCAATAATTATGTGTTAACAGTCAGGGTTGCCTTAACATCAAAGAATGTGCTTTCTGATGTGGCTAAATTGTTGGACAGGGTTGTCCCAAGCAATCTGTTAATTGATTTGTCTTTGCTTTATAACAAGAATAATCAGTTATCAAAATTTACACACGAGGAATTAAAGAAGTATACACACATTCAATTAAGAGAAGAAGTGTTTGAAGAAGGAAGGAGCACAAGATGATTAATAAAACAAAGTATTTGCAGTTAAAGAAACCGGATGGAGATGAGTTTTATGATATTGATGTTTTTAATGAAAATGCAGACAGTATAGATGGTGAATTGAAAAAGAATAATGAGGAGCTTGCCAAGAAGCTTTCAAAGGATGGAAATAGTGACAGTAATATTGTTGCTTTTCAGACAGCATCAAAAAGAGAAAATATTTTGTCAGGAGAAACACATAAGGTTATTTTTGGAAAAATAAAGAAATTCTTTACAGACTTAAAGACGGTGGCTTTTACAGGTTCATACAATGACTTAACAGATTTGCCTAGTTATGTGAAATCACAAGCCATAACATCAGCAGTGGATTGGAATACATTAACAGAAAATGGAGTGTATCACATAAAGACAATAGCAGGAACAAACAGGCCTGTTACTAACTGGGGAATGCTTTATGTTGAAGGGGAAACATCAACTAAGTTTCAGATATTTATTCCCGATGTAAAGAACAATGTGATTTATAAGCGTTATGAAAATGCCGGCTGGAAGGATTGGCAAGAGTTAACCCTTATTGAAACATCCGGAGAAGTGTATGATACAGGCTGGAAATCGGTTGAATGTGGGAATGGTATATCTGCATGGTCCACTACTGATGCACCTAAAATCAGAAGAGTTGGCAAAACTGTGGAATTGGTGGGAATCATAACAAATTCAACTGTTTTTTCTGCACACGATAATATTTTTAAGAATATTCCTACAGATATGAGACCTTCACGTAACGTATGGTCAATTCAAGAAGGACATTTGGGAACAACTAACAGATGGATGATGACAATCAATCCGGGAGGTACAGTAAGTTTCGATTATTATGGAGCAAGTGTTCCTATAGCAATTGACACTGGAGCATGCATACCGGTTCATGCAGTATGGATGGTGGATTAAAGGAGAAAAAGATGAACATAAACATAGAGATAAAAGGACAACAGGCGCATATTGTTAACCAGCAGTCTTTAATATCAGGAACTTCCAATTTGGAAGAAATTAAGTTTGATTTTTCTTCTGAATGGGACGAATATACAAAAACAGCCGTAATATATGTAGATGATTATAGTATAAGTGATTCGGTAAAAGTGCTTGTTGAAAAGGATGTTGTATCAGCAGAAAAATTACCTGATTGGCTTTTTAGGGAAGAATGTGAGCTTTACATTGGAGTTTTTGGTGACAATTCAGAAGGTAGAAGAATTACTTCAACAATTGTATGTCAGAAAGTAAAGAAAGGCGTTCCGGTAGATGTTGTAAATGAGATTACACCGGATATTTACAATCAGATAATCAAAATAATGTGTGATGCAAAGGCATTGGTAAAAGAGGCTGATGAAAAGATAGAAGTTAATAAAGGCTATCTTGAACAGGCAGAGCAGAAGGCAAATGATGCAGCAGATTATGCAGATAGAGCTGGGAATTATTTAGAAGAGGTGGTAGGTCAAAAGACAGATGTTGAGAAGCTAATAGCGAATATTGATGTCAAAGTTGAGGAAAGCACAACAAACATAGCTAACATAACAGAGGCAAAAATGAACGACATTAGCTCTTTAACAGAAGCAAAAAGCAATGACATAGCAACACTTACAACTGCAAAGATGGAAGACATAGCTAATGTTACGAATGCAAAGCTTGGAGATATTAACAACACAGCACGGGCACAGATTGAAGCTATAAACAGTTCTGCGGTTGCCGCAGGAGAATCGCAGACAAAAGGAATTAATACAGTAGCATCAAGTCAGATTAATAAGATTACAGATGTAACAAATCAACAGTTGGAGAATATAAATACCGCAGCTACAAATCAGATAGGAACGATTGAGGGTAAAACATATACACAGATTAAGAATATTAATGACACAGCTACAAGTCAGATTAGTGCCATTAATAACACAGCTTTAAGTCAGATTGATGCCATTAATAACACAACTACAAATCAAATTAAAAATATGACTGTAAAATATTCTGATATGTGTAGAACTCTCGGAATAGAACACGAAGGAATAATGCTTGCAAAAACAAGTTACAATGAAAGTAGCATACCTCACGACATATACTCTATAGACGTTAGTAAATTTAAATACATTGAATTTGGTAAACTTGTAAGGGACAATATTTATGAAGATACTCTTCCAGCATTTCATATAAGTATCCTTTTAACAAATCTAAAAGATGACCCAGCACCAGAAGAAGTAACCACTGGAAAGCGTTATGATGTATCATTACTTAATGATTTACAGTTTTATGTATCTTATATGGGTAGTGGCGGATATGAAGTTACAGTAAACTATAAACTTTATAACAAATTAGAAGAAACAACGGAAGAATAAGGAAGGAAAAAAATATGATTGTTAGAGCAGGACCGCAAGGTCTTTTTTTTATACCAAGAAACAGAGAAAGTCGAGGAAAAAACATATGACACTTTATCAGATTTTATCCTTGTGTGGGATTCCTTCATTAATTGGTGCAATTTTTGTTAGTGCAGTTAATTATGCAAAGTCAAAAAATTCATCATATAAATTAATTAAGGACGGAGTTATTGCAATTTTGCATAACAAGATATACACGCTGGGAAAACAGTACATAGCTCAGGAGCATATATCAGTTGAGGCTTTGGATGATTTTGAACATTTATACAAGGCATATCACGCACTGGGCGGAAATGGAACAGGAACAGAGATTTATAAGAGAGTAAAGGAACTGCCAATGAAGCAGGGAAAGGAGTAACGAATGAGTAACAAGACAAAGAAATGGATTAAGGCAGCAGGTGTCAGAGCTGTAAAAACAATGGCACAGACAGCAGTATCATTAATTACTGTTGGAAATTTAATCACAGAGCTTGATTGGGTTTCAATAATTGGAATTTCTGCAACAGCAGGAGTGGTTAGTATGTTAACAAGTGTTGCAGGATTGCCGGAAGTGGAAAGTGAGGAAGAATAATGAATAAGAAACACGATATTAGAATTGACAGAACAAAGTTACATCCTTGGCTTAATTACAAGTTAACATTATTGCTTAAGCAGTGTGCAAAGAAAGGAATATACCTTATTATTACGCAGGGATTTAGAAGCAAGGCAGAGCAGGACGCTTTGTATGCTCAGGGCAGAACAAAGAAAGGAAGCATTGTAACAAATGCGAAAGGAAGTGATTATTCTAGTCAGCACCAGTGGGGCATTGCTTTTGACATTGCATTGAAGTATGATGTAGATGGAGATGGACAGGTTACAGATGATACCTACAATAATAAAGGTATTAAGGATGTTGCTAAAATAGCCAAGTCAAAGAAGGTCGGTCTTGCCTGGGGTGGTGACTGGGTTAGCCCTGTAGATACACCACATTTTTATCTTGGAAAGTGGGGCGATACTCCGGCTAAGTTGAAAAGAACTTACGGAACCTTTGAGAAGTTCAAAAAGACTTGGACTAAGGAAGTTTTTGGAACAAAAAAAGGACTAAACATCTGGAACAAAACAAGAACAAAAGTCCTGAAGAAAAAGCTTCCAAATAAAACAAAGGTCAATGTAATGTATATCGGTAAAGGATATGCAAAAGTTGAGTATAATGGTGTAGTTGGTTATATGAAAGCCAAATATCTATTATAATAAAGAAGAAAGCAATGAAAAATGACGTGCAATTGTTTAATGATATATCAACAATACTCCAATAATACACAATACGCTTGAAATTACCTATTATAAAAGGAATACAGTTTTCAAAGAGATAAGCAGTTATCTGCGAACAAAAAAGATATCAAAAGCCCAGAATGCTTGCATTCATGGGCTTTTTTTATGTCTTTTTTGGTCATAGGAACGCAAGGATGATGAGCAAGACGCGAAGCGTCTGCGAATTACCTTGCGTTCGCAGATAACGTCAGTGAGTCCATCATAGGATGGCTTTGATGAGTGAGAAGAAGCGAAGCGGATTCGAACTTAAAAGCCATCGCAGATATAAAGTGGTGATAGTCGACAAGGATAACTGCAAAAACCTACTGTAATGAAAGTTGGAGATACATTTAAGCTTAAAACTACGCTCTCAAGGAAGAGTGCAGGTAGCGTAAAATATATCTCAGAAATGGTGTAGTCTTTTCTTTTGGAGCAATTGACAAAGTAAATTAAATACTATATAATTAAACCCATTGAATTACTAGGAAAACAAGGCGGATGCAGTGCATCCGCCATTTAAGTGTTAAGGAGAAATATAAGAATATGCTAAATCAGTTTTCAAGAACAGAGCTTCTTTTAGGAAAGGAAGCAATGGAAAAGTTATCAAAGTCAAGAGTAGCCATTTTCGGTATAGGCGGCGTAGGCGGATATGTTTGTGAAGCACTTGTAAGAAGTGGCGTTGAAGCCTTTGATTTAATAGATGATGACAAGGTTTGTCTTACTAATTTAAACAGACAGATTATTGCAACAAGGAGTACTGTTGGAAAATATAAGACACAGGTTATGAAAGATAGAATTTTAGACATTAATCCTAATGCGGATGTTAGAATCCACGAGTGCTTTTTCTTACCTGAAAACGCTGATGATTTTCCATGGGATGAATATGATTACATTGTAGACGCAGTAGACACTGTAACTGCCAAGATAGCACTTGTAATGAAAGCTCAGGAAAAGAACATTCCAATTATAAGTAGCATGGGCGCAGGTAACAAGCTTGATGGAAGCCAGTTTAAGGTTGCGGATATTTACAAGACTAAAGTTTGTCCTCTTGCAAAAGTAATGAGACGTGAATTAAAGAAGAGAGGCATTAAAAAATTAAAAGTAGTATATTCTGAGGAACAGCCAACAAGACCAATTGAAGATATGTCAAGTAGCTGTAAAAATCACTGCATATGTCCACCGGGAGCGACCCACAAATGTACGGAAAGAAGAGATATTCCGGGTAGTGTAGCTTTTGTACCATCAATAGTTGGACTTATAATTGGCGGAGAAGTTGTTAAAGATTTGGCAGCTAAGCAGAAATAGAAAAAGGTTATATATTAAACAGTTAGGGAATTTAAAAAAAACGGAGTGTAAGAAAAAATGAGCATTTCAGTTAAAGAATTAAATAAATTAGATAAAGAAACATATGAACTTATAGATATTAGAAGTGATGCAGAAATTGCTCATGGGGTAATGCCGGGAGCAATTCAGGTTTCAGTTGACGAAATTGAAAACAATGACAAGATTGATTATTCAAAGAAACTTGTTATAGTCTGTGCCAGAGGAAAAAACAGCATAGACATAGCAGATGACTTAAAAGCAAAAGGCTTAGATGCAGTCAGCCTTGAAGGTGGCTATATCGGTTGGCTTCTTGAAGATATGAAAAATAGGGAAGCAGATGATTTTGCCAAGAATGTTGAGCAGAGTATAAGAAAGAAGTTTAAGAAGAAAATCTGGAGCAAATTTACTAAGGCAATTAATGAATATGAACTTGTAAAAGAAGGAGACTGTATTGCAGTATGCATTTCAGGTGGAAAAGACTCAATGCTTATGGCAAAACTTTTTCAGGAATTAAAGCTTCACAACAAGTTTGATTTTCAGGTTAAATTCCTTGTAATGGACCCGGGATACAGCCCTGCCAACAGACAGGTTATAGAAGAAAATGCAAGAAGATTAAATATTCCAATTACAATATATGAATCAGATATTTTTGAATCAGTATTTAATGTTGAAAAGTCACCTTGCTACCTTTGTGCAAGAATGAGAAGAGGTCATTTATATAGTTTTGCCAAAGAAATGGGTTGTAACAAAATAGCCTTAGGACATCACTATGATGATGTAATTGAAACTATATTAATGGGAATGCTTTACGGAGCACAGGTTCAGACAATGATGCCTAAACTTCACAGCACAAACTTTGAAGGAATGGAGCTTATAAGACCTTTATATCTTGTAAGAGAGGACGACATAAAGGCTTGGAGAGATTACAACGACCTTCACTTCATCCAGTGCGCCTGCAAGTTCACAGACACATGCACAACTTGCAACAATAACGAAAACCGTTCAAAGAGAATGGAAATAAAAGACCTTATAAGGGAACTTAAAAAGGTTAACCCATATGTGGAAGGCAACATATTTAAGAGCATAGAAAATGTAAACTTAAATACAGTAGTTGCTTACAAGAAAGATGGTGTGAAACATCATTTCCTTGAAACATATGATGAAAAATAAAAACAAAGAGGCTCTGAAATTAGCGACGTATATAAGAAGTTTAATATAGTTAAAATGGCAAGCATTATACTTAGTGCTTGCCATTATTAATATATGAACTTTGACTTTTTTACTTTATTCCATCATACAGCACATCCAAGAACTCTTCATATGTCTTAGCCTTCAAAATATTCTGCTGTAGTTTTGGTGTGTTGATTATTTCTATGAATATATCATATAAATGTTCAAAATCTTTCTGTTCTCCATGTTTTAGAACAAGCATGAACACTATCTGTATTTTGTTGCTGTCGTTCCATTTTACAGGATTTTTAAGCAATGCCACGGCAACTTTTGTGTCATTGGCACACATTTCCATAGGATGCGGAAGGGCAAATACATCATTCATATTTGTTTTTCCAATTGTTTCTCTTTTAAGAACAGACTGAAGGAAGTCTTCGTTTACAAAATTTTTCTCCTGAAGTTTGTTACACATTTTCTTGATAACTGTTTCTTTGTCTAGCTGTTCGTTAAATCTAAAGAACAAATCCTTGTCAAAGAACTGGTCAAACATTTGAAGTCGTTTTCTCAAAAGTTTTGAAAGATATCTGTTAATTGATTCCACATCTTTATTGTTCAGTGCAAAGTCTACCATAATTGAAGGCAGCAGATTGCTTTTTAGAACAACAGTTGTAATAACAAAATCGATGTCTTTAACGTTCTCTTTGGTGTAGTTTGAATATTCATTATATGAAACGCATTTAACAATGTTAATCTTGTCTGGAAAAACAACATTTAAACGGGCTTCTAACATACGCGTTGTGGCGTGACCGCTTCCGCATACAAGAATAACATTTTTCTTTTTAGGTGACTTATAATAGCATCTTTCAATGGCGGCACCTATATAAATTGACACGTATCCAACATCTTCTTCTTTTAGAACGTAAGGTTCACATACGAAAACCTTGGAAATTGCAGTTAATGTAATTTCGTATTCCAAAGGATAGTTAGTCTTTATTGTTTCCAAAAGAGGGTTGGTACTGTTTAAGTCATAAAGCTTACTTGTAAAAATAGACTTTAAATGTCTAAAAAGGTCAGCGATTAATATTTCGTCATTTCTTAAATCAAAGTTGTAATCCTGATAAATAACATCAAGGACCTTTAATATGGAAGTACGCAAATGGTCATCGTCAATATCAGTTATTTCAAGGTGTGTATTGGCCACAATCTGAAGATAAATATAGTTCTTTTCACCTTTGGAAATAGCAATATCGTAATGCTCTTCTAATTCACGGCAAAGACCGTTAACAAGTCCCATAATTGAAGCATCAGTGTTAATATTCTGAATGCTTATGTAATTATTTCCAAGAACTCTTGTAGTCATAAGAGCTAAATGAATGATTATATTTTTCAGGTTAAAATCGCTTGTCTTAACAAAATGTTCGTCCAATTGCTTTATTGTTATATCTTTAAGTAAATCAAGATCAATATCTTTAAATATTGTTCGTTCCTCTTTAGTAAATCCTGTAATGTAGTGATCAAAATCAGTGTACAAAACATTGTCGAATATACATTTTCTCTTAGAATCTTCAGAGCCGATTATTTTAATGCCGGCATTAAGTTTGGTAATATACTCCAAATCATATTTACCAATAATCTCTTTAATTGTTTTAATGTATTTATTTAAAGTATTCTTCGAAATAAATACAGATTCAGCCAAATCATCCATTGTAACATATTCGTTAGTGGATAATAAGGAATAAAGAATGGATTTGATTCTGTCTTCCGAAGAATCAAGAAGAGAAGTGTTATCCTCTTCTGTATCCATTTCCTTTACAAATTTGTTGTACTTGTCTTCATCCAAAATAGAAATATAATAACCGTGATTTCTCTTTAGTTTAATAATTGCCCCGTTCTTTTCAAGGTCATTGTTTATCTCCTGGATGTCATTTCTTATAGTTCTGTCCGTTATACCAAGCAAGGATTCTAAATCATTAACAGATGTATATTCGTTTATTCTGATTCTGTTAAACATAACGTCTAAACGACTGTACTGAAACATTTCTGCCTCCTCTTAATGAAAGTATTGTTCATTGCAACCCACCCTGTATCCCACGGAAGTTTTGTGGCAAACACGTTGATTCTCCTTGTTTTGCTCCGCCGCCCACAGTAAGACAAAAAACAAAACTCGCCTACGGCTCAGACAGTTGTTTTTTGCCTTACGCTATGCTCACAAAACTTCGGGAATCTGCCTATTGTTTGCACACTAAAACTTCCGTGAAATACAGGTAATATTGCAATAATCTAAATTTGTATTTCTACTATTACTTTATAATAGTATAGTTTGGTTTTTATAGTATTAGTATATGATATCTGGCTTTAAAGAGCAAATGTATTTTTTTCCGTTTTGAATCGGAAATGTGTGACAGTGGTGTGAAATGGGTTTCCGTTTTGAAACGGAAGTTGGGGTAGTGAAGGTGATGTTTTTCCGTTTTAAGTTGGAAATTGGATGAATTGAAACGGAAGCAGGTTGTGGGTATACTTAATGCAAGACAGCAAGATAAAACATTTATTTGGAGGAAATAATGATTAAAGAAAATTATATTTTTTTTGACATTGATGCTAAGAACAAAGAAGAAGCTTTAGACTTTATCAGCAGCAAGGCTTTTGAATATGGCATTACTGATGACAAGGAAGGTTTACTTGGAGATTTCTTAAAGAGAGAAGAAGAGTACTCTACAGGCTTACAGGATGAATTTGCAATACCTCACGCAAAGTCAACTCACGCTAAGGAAGTTGCTATTTTCTTTGTTAAGTGTAAGAACGAACTTGATTGGGAAACATTAGATGATTCTAAAGTTAAGTATTTATTTGCACTTATTGTACCAATGAAAAATGCAGGGAACGAACACTTATTAATGATTTCAAAATTGGCAACTAGTCTTTTGGAAGATGAATTTAAGGATAAGGTTAAATCATCAACTGATAAGGCAGAGCTAAAGGAATATATATTAAAAATTATGAAGGAGGACAATTAATATGAAAATTGTAGGAATTTCAGCATGTCCAGCAGGACTTGCACATACACCAATGGCAGCTAAGGCTTTAGAAAAAGCTGGTAAAGCATTAGGTTATGATGTAAAGATGGAACAGCAGGGTAGTATGGGACAGGTTAACGAAATTACAAAAGAAGAAGCTCAGGCAGCTGATTTCGTAATTATCGCTTCTGACCAGAAGATTGTTGGCATGGACCGTTTCGAAGGCAAGAAGGTTATCCGTGTAGATATTAATATCTGCATTAAGGCACCTGAGGCTGTATTAAAGAAATGTGTTGCAGCAGTTAGCAAATAATAGCCAAAAAGTATTTTTAGATAGATAAAGTACAAAAGATAATCAAAAATACTAAAGACAAATTTTTTACAAAACTAAATACAAAAGATAAAATTAAATACTAAATACAAAAGATAAAATTACTGAAATACACAAAAGATGAATTAAACAATTAATGTTTAATTACAAAAGAAAAATACATATTCATATATGTAAAAAATACAAAAGATAACTAAATAAAAAAGGAGATTAAGAGACATGAAACAATTTTTTAAAGACGCAAAAGGTCATTTGATGACTGGTATCGGCTACATGCTTCCTCTTATTATCGGAGCATCATTAGTAGTTGCCATACCAAAACTTATAGCATTATGCTTTGGTATTACTTCATTAGATCCATATGCAGATGGAACAGGCGTATGGCACATCATGAAGTTAATTGAAAACGTAGGTTGGACAGGTATTGGAATGGTTAATACTGTATTAGCAGGATTTATCGCTTACAGTATTGCAGATAAGCCGGCTATCGGTGCTGGTTTCATCGGTGGTGCAGTTGCATCAAGTACTTACGCAGGTTTCTTAGGTGCCGTAATCGCAGCTTTCATCGCTGGTTACACAGTAAAATGGGCTAAGAAGCACATTCACCTTCCAGAATCAATGGGTTCAGTAATGCCACTTGTTGTTTGTCCTTTAATAGCAACAGGTTTTGTTGCAATAATAATGGGTGTTATTCTTGCTACACCACTTGCAGCAATTAACACATGGTTAGTAAATTGGATTAGTTCAATGTGCCAGAACCAGAGCTCACAGTTAGTAATGGCTATGATCCTTGGTGCAATGATCGCCAGTGATATGGGTGGCCCTATCAACAAGTCAGCTTGGATGGCAGGAAACGCATTAATGGCAGAAGGAATTTATCAGCCAAACGTATTCATCAACGCAGCAATTTGTATGCCACCTTTAGCATACGCTATTGCAACAGTAATCAAAAAGAAGAGATTCTCAGCTGAATTTAGAGAAACAGGTAAGAGTAACTGGGCTATGGGATTTGTAGGAATCACAGAAGGTGCTATTCCATTTACACTTGTTAAGCCACAGATTTTAATTCCTGTAAATATGTTCGGTGCAGCAATTGGTGCAGCAGTTATCGCTATCTTAGGTGGTAAGGGTGATATCCCTCCAGTAGGTGGTGTTTACGGATTCGTATCAATAACACACGGATGGGCTTACCTTGTAGGTATCTTAGTTGGTGCATTCGTTATAGCTATTCTTGCTACACTTTTCGTAGATTTCAATGATAAGAGCGAAGCAGGTTCAGAAGATGTAGATATAGACGAAATTGACATCTCATTTGAAGACATCAAGTAATTAAAAAAACTAAAATCAATTTTAAATAATAACTTTCAAAACTATTAGGGCAGGGGCCGGGTTGCCCCTGCTTTTTTTAAAAACATTAGGAGGATTGTAATGAAAAGAAAAGTACATGTAGTACCTCATTCACATTGGGACAGAGAATGGTATTTTACAACATCAAGATCTAAAGTTTATCTTATGAAAGATTTAAAGGACGTATTAGATACTTTAGAAAGCAACCCTGATTTTAAATATTTTATGGTTGACGCACAGGGGTCATTACTTGATGACTATATTAAGTGGATGCCACAGGATAAAGACAGAATAACAAAATTAGTTAAGGAAAAGAAGTTAGTAATCGGACCTTGGTATACACAGACTGACCAGTTAGTTATTTCAGGTGAAAGCATTGTTCGTAATATGTATTACGGAATGAAGCGTTGCGAAACTTTTGGCGGATATATGAATGTCGGATATGTTCCTGATTCATTTGGACAGTCAGGTAACATGCCTCAGATTTACAAGGAATTTGGTATTGAGGATACTTTATTCTGGAGAGGCGTAAGTGATGATATGGTAAATCACACTGACTATAACTGGAGAGGTGACGACGGAAGCGTTGTATTCACAACACAGATTCCTTTCGGATATTATATTGGTGGAAATATTCCTGAAGATCCAAAGCAGAGTGAAGAATTTTGGCAGAAGGAATGTTTCGAAAAAGCAGGCGGACGTAGTGCTACAAAGCATATCTACTTCCCTAACGGATTTGATCAGGCTCCAATTAGAACAAATCTTCCTGAAATTATTAAGGAAAGAAACGAAAAAGATCCTGAAAATGAATATGTAATCAGTTGTATTGAAGATTATATTAAAGATGTAAAGAGCGAAAATCCTGAATTAGAAGAAGTAAGTGGTGAACTTGTTATTGCTAAGCATATGAGAATTCACAAATCTATTTTCTCATCACGTTCAGACTTAAAGGTTATGAATACACAGATTCAGAACTATGTAACTAACGTAATGGAACCACTTCTTACATTATCATACAATTTAGGAAATGATTATCCTCACGAAGCAGTAGGAGAAATCTGGAAATTATTATTTGAAAATGCAGCTCACGATTCAATTGGTTCATGTATTTCAGATACAGCTAATGAAGATGTTTATGTAAGATATAAGCAGGCAAGAGATATTGCAGTAAACTTAGTTGAATTACATTCACGTCTTATTGCAACAAGTGTAAAGAATGATGCAGAGATGACATTTACACTTATTAATACTTTACCTCAGAAGAGAAATGATACAGTTGTTGTTAAGACATATATTCCGGGTGGAAATTTTGCAATTTTAGATGAAAAGGGTAACAAAGTAGACTATACAGTTATTGAATCAAGAGATTTAACAGATTATGTTTTATCACAGACAATTAAACTTGATCCTTCACGTAAGTTCTATGTTCCAAGTAAGGTTCTTGAAGCTACAATAGCTATTAAGACTAGTGATGTACCTGCATTTGGTTATGTTCAGTACACACTTGACACAAAGGGCAATAGCGCTAAGAACTTAGAAAAGAAGAATACATTAGAAAATGAATTCTACGCAATTAACGTTGAAGAAGACGGTTCATTAACTATAACAGATAAAGAAAATAACGTTACTTATAAGAACCAGGGTGTTCTTGTAGAAAACGGAGATGATGGTGACAGCTTTAACTATTCACCACCAAGAAAAGATTTAGAAGTATTTTCTAATAAATCAGAATGCAGCGTTGAAGTAAGTGGTAGTGATATTTATGATCAGGCAGTAATTAAGTTTAACATGGTAGTACCAAAAGACTTAGAAGAACGTGCAGAAGGTAAGGTAAGTGTAAATCTTCCAATTACTATGACTGTAGCTCTTAGAAAAGATTCTAAGGTTATTGATTTTAACGTACATGTTGATAACAAAGGTTTATCACACCGTTTATGTGTATTATTTGACAGCCAGATTGTTTCATCATTTAACTATGCTGATGAACAGTTCGGTTCAATTAAACGTCCAAACTACTATGAAAAGGAAATGAAACTTTACATGGCAAGTGCGGAAAACAAAACAGAAAAGAAAGCAGGAGTTCAGGAACTTGCTAACTGGGCTAATGACCAGTCAACATGGCAGGAACCACCTATTAGCATTGAACCTACACAGTCATATGTTTCATTAACAGATGGCAAACAGGGTATTGCTGTAATTCCACAGGGCGTAAGAGAATACGAAGTTCTTGATGATCATATGATTAGACTTACATTATTCCGTACTTATGGATTTATGGGTAAGGAAAATCTTATTTATCGCCCGGGTCGTGCAAGTGGTGAGAGAATTATTGAAACACCTGCAGCTCAACTATTAAAAGAAATGGACTTTGCTTTCGGATTTACAACATACGCTTCAGACATTAACGAAGCTAACGTTGACACATTGGCAAAAGCATATAATACTAACATTGAAGTTTATACTTATGCAGAATTCTTAAACGGAAGATTAATCTTCTCACAGCGCGAAATTGAAGGAACAAAAGAATCACGTTATTCATTATTTGAAACAGAAAACAAACTTGTTGTTTCTGCAATTAAGAAATCTGAAGACAATGATGGATATATTATCAGACTTTTTAATGGTAAGAATCATGAAAACATAAGTGATACAATCAAGTTTAAATTTGATGTAAAAGAAGCTTACTACACTAACTTAAGAGAAGAAAAGACTGAAGACATTAAGGTAGAAAACAATACAATTAATGTTAAAGAATTATCACATTGTAAGTTTGTAACAATTTGTGTAAAAGCTAAATAGGAGAAAAAACATGAAGTACTCAGTAGCAATTGATATTGGTGGCACAAATACAAGAGTGGCATTAGCTGACGAAGAATTAAATATAATCGAGAGAAAGCAGTTTGCAACAGACAGTGAAAATCCTGATGTAACACTTGGCAAAATTGCAGAAGTTATAAAAAGTTTCGATTGTGATATTGTTGGTGCAGGAATGTCATGCCCGGGTCCACTTGACTTAATTAACGAAAAGATTTTAACACCGCCTAACCTTAAGGGACAGTGGCATAATCTTAAAGTTGCAGAAGAATTAAGCAAGCTTATTAACAAGCCTGTATATCTTGAAAATGATGCTAACCTTGCAGGTCTTGCAGAAGCAGTTGTAGGTGAAGGAAAGGATTATAATTATGTTCAGTTCTTTACTGTATCAACAGGACTTGGCGCAGGATTTGTAATAAATAAAGAAATCTATCACGGCGCACACGGTTTTGGTAACGAAGTAGCTAACTGCGTAATGATGAAAGATGGACCAAGCCATGGCTCAATAATTCCCGGAGGAATTGAAGCAATAAGCAGTGGTACAGCCATTACATCAAGAGCTGTTAAGGCAGGACTTGATGTAAAACATGCAGGAGAAGTAAATGACCTTGCAAAAGCAGGAAATGAAGTTGCAAAGCAGATAATGGATGATGCAAAAGAATATCTTGCAAACTTTATCGGTGTAGTTTACGGATACGCAGATCCTGAAATAGTAATTTTAGGCGGCTCCGTAGCATTAAAGATAGATGGCTTTGTAGAAGAAGTTGAAGCTCTTGCAAAAGAAAGAGTTTACGAAATAATGAAGCCATATGTAAAGGTAAGAAAATCTACATTAAACGAAGATTCAGGACTTATTGGAGCAGCTTATCTTGCATTCTCAAAGGCAGAATAAAAATTCAGCTTAAAAATTAAATTCAATTTAAAATTTCAAAGGGTTTAGATGAACATTGGAGCATATCAAAAATGGTATGCTCCTTATTCTTTTAGAAATTGTCAGAGATTAAATGCTTTGCAAACAATAGGCAGATTTTCGAAATTTTACGAGCATAGTGTACAGCGATAAACTTACTGTTTGAGCCAAAGGCGAGTTTAAGTTTTCGCTGTACAATAGGCGGCGGAGCAAAATAAGAAAATCGACGTGTTTGCATGCATTTAATCTCTGACAATACCATATAGGTAAGGAGGCACATAGGTAAGGAGCAATACAAGAAAGTTGATTTTATTTATTAAAAGTTGTAGAATTGAACTTACGTGTTATGACTCGAATTAAAAATAAATAAGGCTATATTTTTTGGAGGTATGTTATGAGTGAATTATTTTTTGGAAATAAGAAACTTGGTTTTGGACTTATGCGTTTACCATTGTTAGACGAAAATGATGGAGCTAGCATTGATCTTGAGCTTACTAAGAAGATGGTAGATGCCTTTATTAAAAATGGATTTACATATTTCGATACAGCATGGATGTATTGTGGATTTGCCAGTGAAAATGCAACAAAAGAGGTTTTGGTTAAAAGATATCCTAGAGATAGTTATACATTAGCAACAAAGCTTCACGCAGGTTTCATTAAGACAAAAGAAGACAGAGATGCGGTTTTTAATAAGCAGTTAGAAAAGACAGGTGTAGAATTTTTTGATTATTATCTGTTACATGATATAGGTCAGGATCATTATAAAATATATAATGACCTTGATTGTTTTAACTGGATTATGGATAAGAAGGAAAAAGGTCTTGTAAAACATGTGGGATTTTCTTTCCATGACAATGCCCAATTACTTGATAAAGTGTTAACAGAGCATCCTGAAATGGAATTTGTTCAGCTTCAGATTAATTATTTGGATTGGAATAGCGAAGGGATTCAGTCTAGAAAATGTTATGAAGTAGCAAAAAAACACAATAAGCCTGTTATTGTGATGGAACCTGTAAAGGGTGGAACTTTGGCAAAAGTACCTGATAATGTGGAAAAGATGTTTAAAGATTACAACAGTGAAGCATCAATTCCATCCTGGGCAATTAGATTTGCAGCAAGTCATAAAAATGTGAAGATGGTACTAAGTGGAATGAGTAATATGGAACAGTTAATGGACAATATGAGTTATATGAAAGATTTTAAGCCACTTAATAATGAAGAACAAGATATTATTATGAAGGCTATAGATGTGATTAATAGTAATATTGCCATACCTTGTACAGGCTGTTCATATTGCACGGAAGGATGCCCGATGAAGATTGCAATTCCTAAATATTTTTCATTATATAATGCGGATTTGCAAGAAGTTAAAGAAAAAGGATGGACTCCACAGGGTGAGTATTATGACAGATTAACTCATATATTTGGAAAGGCAAGTGATTGTGTTGCATGTGGACAGTGTGAGAAGGCATGCCCACAGCATTTATCAATAATAGAAGACCTTAAAAAGGTTGCAGAATATTTTGGAAAGTAGGTGTATTATGGCAGCAAGCGAAAAAGACATTGAAAACATTATTAAGATGCTAGATGAAGCATCAGCTACAACAGCTAGAATTAATTTGAATGTTGCAGAAGATGGTAACGATGGTGAAATACGAAAGTTAAAGCATCACGGCAGATGTGATGTGGGAAGTGCATGGGCAACAGGGAAAGTAAAAAATCCTGAATGTGTAGATGCACCTATGTTAGATGAAGAAAGTAAGTAAATATATACGAAAAAAATTAAAATTGTGAAGCGCAGAGCAATCAGCGTAATCAAGATTTTGGTGTTTTGCATTTTAATTAAAATATATAAAAGTTAGTTAGAACTTTTAAAATAAGAAAAGGGAGTTCAGGTAATGACAGAAGCATATATAAGTACTAGATGTAAGAAGATATTATATATGATTATGGCAAGTGATACTTACGTTTCGTTACCACAGATTTCAGAAGAATTCAAACTATCAAAAAGAAGCATTTATTATGAATTATGCAAAATTAATGATTGGTTAAGTGTTCAGGGAATAAATGAAATCACTGTTGTTCGTGGCAAGGGAATTAAACTAACAGAAGAAGAAAAACAACAAATTGAACAGGTAATGGAAAAGGGAGGCGCAAAAGAAGAATATATCTTTTCACCAATGGAAAGAATATATTTTATAATTTGCTATATTATAAAATCTAAAGAGGCAGTAAATGTTGAACAATTAGCGGAATATCTTCAGGTAAGTAGAAATACTATTTTCAATGATATTAGAGTAGTTGTTAAGCAGTTACAGGATTTTGACTTAACATTAGGTTATAAATCCAAGCAGGGATATTTTATTGATGGGGACAGCATAAGAATAAGAGCATTGTTTATGCTATACATTAATATGTTGAAACCAGTGTACGAAAGCGAAACTTTTTCATATTTGAAAGATAACAGCGTAGAAGAAAACTTAAAAAAATTACAGAAAATTGAAACTAAATTAAATACAAGCTATGTTGAGGGAACATTAAGATCCATTGCAATGCTTATTCCGTTAATGGAAAAAGGCAATGAAGGATTATATTTCCCTGACTTAAAGAAAGAAGAACTTGAAAATTCTCAGGAATACAGGCTTATTGAAGAGGAGTTCCCGAATTTAATAGAGAAAGAAAAAATATACTTATGCCTTCATTTATTAGGTTCGAGAGTTTCAATGAATACAATGGATGTATTTAACAACTATTCTAAGGAATCTAATTACGAATTATCAAAGGCTCTTGTTGCTGAATTTGAAAAGGTAGCATGTGTTAAATTTGAAGATAAGGATGACCTTGAAAAAGCATTATATTATCACTTTAATACATCAATGTATAGGTTCCAATATGGTATTCAGGTAGGAAATCCTATGCTTGAGGATGTTGTAAGAGAGTATTCGGAATTATTTGATTTAACTAAGATAGTGTGTCACTATTTAGAGCAGCAGATAGGTCTTCCGGTTCCGGAGGGAGAAGTTGCATATCTTACACTTCATTTTGGCGCTCATCTTCAGAAGGAAGAGGAACAAAATGAGAAAATAAGAGTTCTTATAGTATGTACTAACGGTATATCATCAGGAAACATGATAAAACATGAGCTTTTAAAGATGCTTCCACAGGTAGACATTGTGGGAGTAGTATCCAACAAGGAAGCAATTAACGTACATAACATTTGTGATGTAGTTATTTCAACTCACAAGATTAACTGCTTGGTTCCTGTGATAGTTGTACATCCTATACTTACTGATTTTGATAAGAAGCTTATTTTAAATCATTCAGTATTTAAAAACTTACAGGGTAATGTTGATGTAGATGAATTGTTCCAGACTATAAAGAAGTTTGTTGACAATGACAAAAGAGATGACTTATACAATGAATTGCAGAAATACTTTGAAAGCAGAAATCAGAGAATGACTGTATATCTTGACAAGAAAAAGAAAGGTCTTCTTGATTTATTGTCAAAGGATTTGGTTTTTGTTGAAAATAAAAAATGCAGATGGGAGGAAGCTCTCAGGAAATCTGCAAAACCGTTAGAGGAAAGAGGTACAATTAATGAACAGTATATTGAAAGCATAATTGACAGTTTAAGATATTATGGACCATATATGTTCATCACCAAAGATGTTGTTCTTGCACACAGTCAGCCTAAAGACAATGTAAATGATTTAGGTGTTTCAATAGGTGTGTTTAAGGAACAGGTACAGTTTTCTAACTTTCATGAAGCCAAGATTATCATTGTCATGTCTGCAAAAGACCAGGAAAAACATCTTAGAGTATTGAAAGATATAATGGGTGTCTTTTCAGTTGAAAAAAACGTTGAAAAACTGGAAATGGCTGAAAACCCTGATGAAATACTGGATTCGTTAAAATTACTAATAAAATAAAAACGATACAAAAAAAGTCCAACACTTTGCACAAAAAATGTGCAAAAGGTTGGACTTCTTTTTTGCAAAAGTAAGTGTTACTATGGATTTACAAATTGATAAGGAGGTTCACGGATGATTCTTGACATGTTAAAAAAAGAGAATGTTCAAATTCTTGATCATGTTGACGACTGGAAAGAAGCGATTACCGTCAGCCTACGTTCCCTAGAGGAACAGGGTTATGTAACGCCAGATTATGCAAAGGGTATCATCGACATCACAAATGAGATGGGTCCATATTATGTATTAACTGATGATGTTGCATTAATCCATGGGAGACCTGAAACGGGAGTGCTGAAAAAACAGCTGGCAGTAACTGTTCTTAGAAAACCAATCAAGTTTTCAGAAGACGGAAAACCCGTTCGTTTGCTGGTAGCGTTAGCAGCTACGGACTCAGAATCTCATATGTCAGTAATTCAGACATTGGCTCAGCTTTTTATGGATGAGGAAGCGTTAAAGGAATTAATCCAGGCAGAGACAGCTGAAGATGTATATGAGTACTTATTGGTTTCATTGTATCATTCGTAGGTGGTATCGTTGGTATGTTCATCTTATTTGGTATTAAGGGTGCAGCTCTTGCAGCAGTTCCAATTATTCTTCCAGGTGTTGTACCTCACTTCTTCTGTGGTGCTACAGCCGGTGTATTTGCAAATGCTGAAGGTGGTTTAAAAGGATGTATCGTAGGTGCTTTCTTCCACGGTTTATTAATTACATTCTTACCAGTATTCTGTATGCCGGTACTTGGTGCTTTACATTACGCAGGAACAACATTCTCAGATGCTGACTTCTGTGGTGTAGGTATTATTTTAGGAAACATTGCAAGATTTACAACAGGTAACTTATTATTAATTGTTTGTGTAATCTTATTCTTAATCCCAATTATTTACAACTTTGTTGCAAAGAAACCTGCAGCAAAAGCTGAATAATAATTATTGACAATTTAATATTTGAAAACTAAATAAAAATTATCCCCTGCAACTTTTAGCAGGGGGTAAAACTTAATAACAATAAAATTTTTTATAAAAGGAGATGTTTATCATGGGAATCAAAAAAATAATGTGTTGTTGTGGTTCAGGACTTGGATCATCATTAATGATTAGACTTAATGTAGAAAAGGCATTAAAAAAATTAGGAATTAGCGGAGTTGAAGTTATGCATTCATCTTTATCAGATGCATCAGCTAACGCAGCAGATTTGTTTGTTGTAGGTGGCGACCTTGAAAACTTTACTCACTCATTCCCTAAGGTAGTTCTTTTAGAGAATATTATGTCAATGCCTGAACTTGAAGAAAAGTTAAAGAAGGCTTTTGACGAAGCACAGTAAAATTAAAAATTAAAGTCATTTTAGATTTAACCTCTTTCTTTTGGATGCTGTCGCAAGGGTTCTAAGCTCCAGTCAATTGAATGCCAAACGTCAGCATCCGTTAGAAAGGAAACGTAATAAGCAAAAAAGTGAATTTCTTAGATAAAAAACACAAGAGAGAATAAAAGTGTACATAAGACAAATTAAAGTATACGAAAGATAACAAATAGAAGACTAAAGAAATTAAAATACAAATGTAAAAGTTATAATATACAAAAGAAAAAACTTTTAAAATTTATTAACATGGAAAACGAACAGGAAATGTAACAAAATAGAAATAAAGGTTTAGGAGGCAATGATATGAAGTTTTTTATTGATACAGCAAATGTAGAAGATATTAGAAAAGCAAATGATATGGGAGTAATTTGTGGTGTAACAACAAACCCATCATTAATTGCAAAAGAAGGAAGAGATTTCAATGAGGTAATCAAAGAAATTACTACAATTGTAGACGGACCAATCAGTGGAGAAGTAAAAGCTACAACTGTTGATGCAGAAGGTATGATTGCCGAAGGACGTGAAATTGCAAAAATCCATCCAAACATGGTAGTAAAGATTCCAATGACAGTGGAAGGATTAAAAGCAACAAAGGTACTTTCATCAGAAGGAATACCAGTAAACGTAACATTAATTTTCTCAGCAAATCAGGCAATACTTGCAGCAAATGCAGGAGCAGCATATGTATCACCATTCCTTGGAAGATTAGATGACATTAACACACCTGGAATCGACTTAATCAGAAACATTTCAGAAATCTTTGACATCTACGGATATGATACAGAAATCATTGCAGCATCAGTACGTAACCCAATTCATGTTACAGACTGTGCATTGGCAGGAGCAGATATTGCAACCGTACCTTACAAGGTAATTGAACAGATGACAAAACATCCATTAACGGATCAGGGAATTGAGAAGTTCCAGGCTGATTACAAAGCAGTATTTGGAGAATAATATATAGTTATTATAGAAAGGTAACATTGTTATGGAGAAGTTAGAATTAGAGAAAATTGCCAATAACATTCGAAAAGAAACAATATCAATGATTCATAATGCAAAGTCAGGACATCCGGGTGGAGCATTATCAGCAACAGATATTTTTACATACTTATATTTTAATGAAATGAACGTAGATCCTAAGGATGAAAAGAATCCTGACAGAGACAGATTCGTTTTATCAAAGGGACATACAGTTCCTGCACTTTATGCCGTATTAGCAGAAAAAGGATATTTTTCAAAGGATATTCTTATGACATACAGAAAGATGGGTACAATTCTTCAGGGACATCCTGATATTAAGAAAACACCTGGTCTTGATATGTCAACAGGATCTTTAGGACAGGGTATTTCAGTAGGACAGGATGGTGCTACACATCAGTGTAACGAAGATTTTGCATTAATGAGAACTATTCCGGGAATGGTTGTTATTTGTCCAAGTGATGATGTTGAGGCAAGAGCAGCAGTAAAAGCAGCTTATGAATATAAAGGACCTGTATATATGAGATTCGGTAGAGTAGCAGTTCCTGTAATTAATGATAATCCTGATTACAAGTTTGAAATTGGAAAAGGTGTTACATTAAAGGATGGTAATGATTTAACAATTATTGCTAACGGAATTTTAGTATCAGAAGCTTTACAGGCAGCAGAAATGTTAGCTAAAGATGGTATTAATGCAAGAGTTATTAACATACATACAATTAAACCATTAGACAAGGATTTAGTAATCAAAGCAGCTAAGGAAACAGGAAAGATTGTTACAGTTGAAGAACATTCAGTAATTGGTGGTCTTGGAAGTGCTGTTGCAGATGTTGTAAGCGAAGAAAATCTTGCACCTGTACATAAAATTGGTGTTCAGGATGTATTCGGTGAATCAGCATTAGCTGAAGAATTACTTGAAAAACATGGTTTAGATGCTAAAGGAATTTATAACAATATCAAAGATTATTTAAATAAGTAATCAGAAAGTTGATGTTTAACATCAAAATAGTATTAAATATATGTGCTCAGTGTATAATATTCCGGTGGCAGTAAAATGTTACCGGAATATTACTTTACACAAACAGTTAAAAATCTATACTAAACAGGAATGAAATTTAACAGACAGATTATCAGAACTTAAAGTTGTGTTTTGATAATAATGGGAGGTATAGAAATGAAGAGACAGGAAATAACAGTTAAGGCGAAACAGGGTATACATGCAACTCCGGCTATTGTTTTGGTTAATCAGGCAAGAAGTTATAAGTCTGACATAAAACTTTATAAAGGAAGCAATGGCATTGACATGAAGAATGTTTTGCGTGTACTTGGGCTGGCAGTACGATGTGATGATACCGTAGTTGTTGAAGCCGAAGGTGAAGATGAAGAGTTGGCAGTAGAACAGTTAATAGAAGCTATTTCTAATATGAAGTAGAATTTTCTTTTGAGCAAATTTAGGAGGTTTTTATGATTAAATTAGTAGCTATGGATATAGATGGAACTTTGTTAGACAGCAACAAGAATTTGTCAGAAGAAAATAAAAAGACAGTTAAAGAATATGAAGAAAGAGGTATAAAGTTTACTTTTTCTACAGGAAGAATAGATAACGAGTTAGAAGAAGTGTCCTCGAAAATGCCATATGTTAAATATGGAATAATGTGCAATGGCGCATATGTAATTGATTTTGAAAATAATAAAATGCTCTATTCAGATTTGTTGGATATGAGTGATGTTAGATATATATATGATACAGTAAAGGCTATGGACATGGATATGATGTTTGAGTTGCAGGCTGATGGTGTAATTTATTCAGAGAGAAGATGTATAGAAGATACTAAGAGATACAATGTTTATCACATAGATGAGTTTATAAAGAAGACCAGAGTGCCTGTTGAGAACATTGGTGAGTATATTGCTTCAAGAGATAAGCCGGTTGCCAAGGTTAATATTTTCTTTCCAACTGCTGAAATAAGAGATGAAGTAGTTGAGAAGATTAGAGATATAAATTATGACCTTTCATATTCGGAAGGCACTAATTTGGAATTTAATGTTAAGGGAACTACAAAGGCAAAAGGACTTGTGGCTTTGGCTGAGTATTTAGGCATTTCTATAGAAGAAACTATGGCAATAGGCGACAACCTTAATGATGTAGATATTTTAAAAACTGCAGGGGTTTCAGCGGTAATGGATAATGCCAGAGATGAAATAAAGAAGCTTGGAGATTTCATAACTTTAAGTAACGATGAAAACGGTGTGGCATATGCCATTAAGAAATTAATTAAGTAGCATTAAAAAAATAAGTATTGCTTATAAAAAAGCATTGTTAATAAAAAAGTAATGCTGATTTAAAAATCAATTAGACCGTTAATTAATTCTAATAATTAAATATGTTAAAATGTTGGACCATTTGTCCACAGATTCCCGTCTTTTGGTCCACATTATATAAAGCCATTTTACGGCGATGAAGCTGTCACTATGCTGAGAAATTCGGTACAGTGGCAGCTTTAAATTTTTGCTTTTTTGAGCAAAAAATATATGTAAATAATAATATAATTTTAAAGCATAACACGATTATTTGGACTGTTTTGTGCTTCGGATTTCTACAATATAAAAAAATGATAGAAAATGATGAATATTGCTTGACTTTTTACAGTACATTTGATAGCATTTGTTAGTAAACTTTAGTTTAGTAAAGTATTAGAGAACGAAAATCCAGGAGGAAAATAAAATGAAAAAATTATTAGTTTTAGTTCTTTCATTAGCTATGGTTTTATCACTTTCAGCTTGTGGAAATAAAGAAACAAAGAAGAGCGATAGCGATTCTTCAAAAAAGAAATTTACAGTAGGTTTTGATGCAGAATATCCACCATATGGATATATGGATTCAGATACAGGTGAATATACAGGATTTGATCTTGAATTGGCACAGGCTGTTTGTGACATGGAAGGTTGGGAATTAGTAAAGACACCTATTGAATGGGCTTCTAAAGATGCTGAATTAAATAATGGAAACATTGATTGTATTTGGAATGGATTTACTATTAACGGTAAGGAAGATAAGTATGAATGGTCAGATCCATATGTAAACAACCAGCAGGTTGTAGTTGTAGCAAAGAATTCAGGAATTACTAAGTTAGCAGATTTAAAGGATAAGTATGTTGCAGCTCAGTCAGCAAGTGCAGCCCTTCAGTTATTACAGAAAGGTGGAGATCAGGAGAAGCTTGGAAAGACATTTAAAGAGATTCAGGAATTTCCTGATTACAACACAGCTTTCTCAGAATTAGAAGCAGGTACAGTTGATGCTGTAGCAATGGATGTAGGTGTTGCAAAATATCAGGTTAACAACAGAAATAACAATTATGTTATTCTTGATGAAAACCTTAATTCAGAACAGTATGGAATTGGCTTCAAAAAAGGAAATACAGAACTTAGAGATAAAGTTAATGCTGATTTAAAGAAACTTTATGATGAAGGTAAAGTTGATGAATTGGCTAAAAAATACGGAATAGAAGATATGATTTGTCTTGGAGATAAATAAAAATGACTATAGGAACAGGATTTATGATAGTTGCTACTACAATGCCGATGAATATGATGTTAGAGAAGATGTCATTAGGTATGATAGAAACAGTAAAGATATTTGTTTTAACACTGCTTTTCTCATTACCATTTGGTCTTGTTGTGGCATGGGGACGAATGTCCAGAATTAAAATAGTAAAATGGTTGGTTAACATCTACATATCAATAATGAGAGGAACACCTCTTATGTTACAGGTTATGGCAATATATTTTGGACCAAGCTATTTATTAAAAATACAGATTTCAAGAGATTACAGATTTTATGCGGTAATAATTTCATTTGTGCTTAACTACGCAGCATACTTTGCTGAAATATACCGTTCAGGTATTGAGTCAATGCCAAGAGGACAGTACGAAGCAGCAAATATGCTCGGATACAACAAGGCACAGACTTTTATGAAGATTATATTACCACAGGTAATTAAGAGAATATTGCCATCAATTACTAATGAAGTAATTTGTCTTGTAAAAGATACATCACTTGCATTTTCAATAGCTTATATGGAAATGTTCAGTATTGCAAAACAGATAGCTTCATCAACATCAAGTTTGACACCATTCTTTGTTGCCGGAGTATTTTACTTTGTATTTAATGCTTTGGTAGCTTGGATTATGGGATTAATTGAAAAGAAATTAAGTTATTACAGATAGGGAGAAGAAACATGAGTGTATTAGAAATGAAACACATCCAAAAAAGTTTTGGCGAATTTGAAGTGTTAAAAGATATTTCCCTTGAAGTAAATAAGGGAGATGTTCTTTCGATTATCGGACCGTCAGGTTCAGGTAAGTCTACTTTATTAAGATGTGCAGTAAACCTTGAAAAAATTTCAGGTGGAAAGATTGAATACAATGACAAATTAATGGCTGACACAAACGAGAATGGCATAGTAACATATGCACATAAGTCTCAGCTTAAGGAATTGAAATCAACATACGGATTGGTATTTCAGAACTTTAACCTTTTTCCACACTATTCAGTTTGGAAAAACATTACAGATGCTCCTTTAAATGTTCAAAAAAGAGACAAGAAGGAAGTGGAAGAAACAGCCAACCGACTTCTTGAAAAAATGGGAATAGCCAACAAGAAAGACGCTTACCCATGCGAACTGTCAGGTGGACAGCAGCAGCGAGTTTCCATTGCAAGAGCATTGGCAATGAATCCGGATATACTATTTTTCGATGAACCAACATCAGCATTAGATCCTGAACTTACAAAGGAAGTACTAAAAGTCATAAAAGAACTTGCAAGTGAACATATGACAATGGTAATAGTTACCCACGAAATGTCATTTGCCAAGGAAGTATCCAATCGAATAATCTTCATGGAAAATGGAGTAATCGTTGAGGATGGAACACCTGAGCAGGTATTTAATTCACAGAATGCAAGAACTAGAGAATTTATAGGAAAATATAATTAGTATTTAAAAGGGAAGCCACTATTCAGTTAGTGACTTCCCTTTTTGTATTTTCAGGAACTCACCAGAGATAGGCTACCAGCAAACACGTTGATTTTCTTATTTTGCTCCGTCGTCTATTGTAAGGCGAAAACCTAAACTCGCCTACGGCTCAGACAGTAGGTTTTACGCCTTACACTATACTCGCAAAATTTCAAAAATCTGACTATTATTTGCTAGGCAGCCTATTTCTGGTGATTCCAAGCGAAAGTAAAAGAACTATGAATGACTAATGAATGGTGTCTTTATATATAATACGAGGGAGAACTATTTGCAATTTGATTAAATATTAAAGTTTGCTTAAAAAAAGCTAACGAAATTATAAATTAAAAAGTAATAGGCAAAATTTTATTTTCATAATAGATTATATATGCTATTATTAGTTGCAGTAAAAAAGGAAAATTATGTTTTCCTAATATTTGAATTATAAGAGAGGATAGAGTATGTTGGATTTTATTGAGATTATTAAGGTTATTTTTTTAGGAATTGTTGAAGGGATAACTGAATGGCTTCCAATTAGTAGTACAGGGCATATGCTTTTGGTTGACGAGTTTATTAAGATGAATGTAAGTGCTGATTTTAAAGAGATGTTTTTTGTGGTTATTCAGTTGGGTGCAATTCTAGCGGTTGTTGTTTTGTTTTGGAACAAGATGTTTCCATTTCAGTTTAAGGATAAGAGCAAGCCTGTTATTGAAAAAGATATTTTTTCAATGTGGTTTAAGGTAGTTGTTGCTTGCATTCCGGGAGCTGTTGTAACTATTTTGTTTGATGATTTTATTGAGGCACATCTTCACACACCTATTGTGATTGCCATTACATTAATTGTATATGGTATTGCTTTTATCGTAATCGAAAGATGGAATAAAACAAGAACACCTAAAGTTTTAACTTTAAATGGCATTACATATAAGACTGCATTTATTATCGGACTGTTTCAGATTTTGTCAATTATACCGGGAACTTCACGTTCAGGCTCAACTATTATAGGTGCATTATTGATTGGCGTTTCAAGAGTGGCAGCAGCAGAATTTACGTTTTTCCTTGCAGTGCCGGTAATGTTTGGATTAAGTTTTCTTAAGATAATAAAATTCGGACTGGCATTTTCTGTAACAGAGCTTACGGTTTTGGTGATTGGAACAGTTGTGGCATTTCTTGTTTCAATTCTTGTAATAAAGTTCCTTATGGGATATATTAAAAAGCATGACTTCCAGATTTTTGGATGGTACAGAATAGTGCTTGGCATATTAGTGATGCTGTATTTTAGTTTTGTGTAGAATAAGGAGAATAAATGATAGATACAGTACTTTTGGATTTAGATGATACAATATTGGATTTTCACAAGTCAGAGGCTTTTGCTTTGAAGAAAACATTGGAAGAGCTAGGCATAGAACCGCTGTCATCAACTATTGAAAGATATAGTGAAATAAATGACGCCCAGTGGAAATTGTTAGAGCTTGGAAAGATTACAAGAGAGCAGGTTTTGACAGGCAGATTTGAGATTCTTTTTAAAGAGTTAGGAGTTAACCAGTCAGGAGATAAGGCATGGAAGCTTTATGAAAATAACTTAAGCAACTGCTACTTCATAATTGATGGAACAATTGATGTTTTGGAAAAACTAAAGAACAAATATCGATTGTTTATTGTATCTAATGGAACAGCATCAGTTCAGGACAAAAGAATTGCCGGTGCTGATATCTCAAAATATTTTGAAGATATTTTTATTTCTCAGAGAATTGGATATAACAAGCCTAAAATAGAATTTTTCAATGGTTGTTTTGAAAAGATGAATAATCCTAATATTGAAGGAATGATTATTATTGGGGATAGTTTAAGTTCAGATATTCTAGGTGGAATTAATGCAGGAATTCATACTTGCTGGTATAATCCGAAAAGAAGCGAGAATATGACAGAGATAAAGCCTGAATATGAAATAGATAGTTTGGATAAAATATTTAAGGTGCTGGAAGAGATTTAGTGGGTAATGACTACTGTTGCAATTTTCTAATTGATGTGATGCTTGTCGTTGAAATTTTGGACTGCGTACCCCAAAATATTGAAATATTCGATTTTTGGGGTACGTTTTCAAGTTATGTAAACTGGCTAGGTCACATATGCTTGCTTTAAAGAGAAGATTGTCACGTATTGATTTATGATTTAAAAGTTATGTTAACTAAAATGTTACTTATACAGACAACAAAACAAAAAGCCATACAGATTCAACTTGAATCCATATGACTTCTTAAATCTAATTAAATTGTATCCTAATTATAAATTGCAACATACGGAACTTTATATATTGTTTCATATGAAGAACAAATCTTGTCAGCGATTGTTACAAGATAGCTTTCTCTATATTTAGGAAGTTTGATGTTAAGCGGAAACATATGCTTCTCAATTATATCCTTTTCTATAGGCGTAAGTTCAAAGTCATGAGAGGCATTCTCAAGAGCTGTTCTTGCGTGGCTGAAACCGTGCCATTTATGTGATTCATCACTTACATGCCAGTCGTATAAGAAGTAGTCGTGCAATAGAGCGCCTCTGATTAAACTATTGTAATCGCAATGGATATTAAGTTTCTTTGCCATTGCAAAACTAACATAAGCTACTGCGATGCAATGATCCAAAGTACTTGTTGTTCCGTGTTGTATATATTTGTCCATACGTTTTACTTTTTCATTCTCAATAATAGGTGTTACTAATTCAATAAACTCATTCCTATAAACTAAATTAATTTCCATTAAAATATGCCTTTCACAAAATAATCGAATAATTTTGCTAATTCTAAACAATTATTTTTCATTTTATAATTGTTAATAAAAAATACTACAATCTAAGACCATAATACTCCAATCAATATAAAATGTATAGAGAAAAAAAGTTAAAATTTTGTGAATTTTGATTATTGATTTTAGCGTAGTAAAAGGCAAAAGTAAAAATTAATAAAATTACTTCTTATTTTTTTACATATTTTTAACTTGTATAAATATAGGTTCATTGTTATATTATAAAAAGAAAAAAGACAAGAGGTAAAGGCAGATATGAGAAAAACTAAAATTGTTTGTACATTAGGTCCTGCAACAGATAAGGACAATGTATTAGAAGAATTAATTAAGAATGGTTTAAATGTAGCAAGATGTAATTTCTCTCACGGTTCTCACGAAGAGCATTTGGGAAGAATGAACAAAGTTAAGGAATTAAGAGAAAAGTGTAACAAGCCGGTAGCCATATTGTTGGATACAAAGGGACCTGAAATCAGAACAGGTAACTTTGAAAATGGTAAGGTTCACGTTTTTTCAGGTCAGACATTTACATTGGTTGGAGGTGAAAAAATCATTGGTGACGAAAACCGTGTAAACATAACATATCCTGATTTGTATAAGGATGTAGAGCCGGGTTCAGTTATTTTGATAGATGATGGTCTTATTAAGATGGAAGTTGAAAAAATAGTTGGACAGGACGTTGTTTGTAAAGTAAAGAACGACGGAAAGATTTCAGATAAGAAAGGTGTCAATGTTCCTGACGTTCATATTAACATGGAATATTTAAGTGAACAGGACAAGAAAGACATTATTTTTGGTATAGAGCAGGATGTTGATTATATTGCAGCATCATTTGTAAGATGTGCAGAAGATGTAGAACAGATTCGTGCTATTTTAAAAGAAAACGGTGGCGAAAATATTAACATTATTGCAAAGATTGAAAACAGTGAAGGAATACTCAACATAGATTCAATTATTGAAGCTGCTGATGGCATTATGGTTGCCAGAGGTGATATGGGAGTAGAGCTTCCGGAAGAAGAAGTCCCAATTATCCAGAAGATGATTATTAAGAAAGTATATCAGGCAGGCAAGAAGGTTATAACAGCTACACAGATGCTTGACTCAATGATGAATAACCCAAGACCTACAAGAGCTGAGACAACAGATGTTGCCAATGCTATTTATGATGGTACAAGTGCAATTATGCTTTCGGGAGAAACAGCGGCAGGTAAGTATCCAATTGACGCATTACAGACTATGGTTAGAATAGCTGAAAGAACAGAGATGGATATCAATTACAAGCAGAGATTTTTCAACCAGAATATTCACACAGAAAGAAATATTACACAGGCTGTTTGCCATGCCACATGTACAACAGCTTATGACTTGGAAGCTAAGGCTATCCTTACAGTTACTAAGTCAGGAAGATCAGCACGAATGATTTCAAGTTGTAGACCTGATTGTATGGTTATTGCAGGTACAACAGATGAGAAAACCTGCAGACAGCTTAGCCTTTCATGGGGAGTGACTCCTGTACTTCTTAAAGAAAAGGAAGACGTATTGGAACTTTTTGATTACGCAGTTGAAGTTGCAAAAGAGAACAAGTTAGTAAATCAGGGTGACATTGTAGTAATTACTTCAGGTGTACCACTTGGAACATCAGGAACAACTAATATGATGAAAGTTCAGACTGTAGAATAAGAAAAATGGTTACGTTCAGATTTTCGTAGAACGTAACCATTTTTTTATAGTGAAGAATCTTCCAGCATTCTGTATCCCACACCCAGTTCAGTAAGAATATAAGTAGGTTCCGCAGGATTTGGCTCAATCTTTCTTCGAATGTTAGCCATGTTAACTCGTAGAATCTTATTATCATTTTCGTCCATATTTGGTCCCCAAACGTTTTTAAGAATAGAGGAGTATGTAATTACCTTGCCGGAGTTTTTGGCAATGTAGGCAACGATTTTGTACTCAACAGGGGTAAGATGAATAGGCTCACCGTCCCTTGTAATAATTCTTTTCATAAAATCTATTTTAAGGCCAAGGGCAGCGTAAGGTTTTTCACTTACTGAATCGTTAGTAACAACACGGTTGCTATGTCTTAATGAAGTTCTTATTCTTGCAAGTAGTTCATTAGTGCTAAAGGGCTTAGTTATGTAATCATCTGCACCAAGGTCTAAGGAAGATACTTTATCATTATCAGTAGTTCTTGCAGAAAGAACAATAATGGGACATAAAGACCATGAACGCACATTTGAAATTACATCAAGACCGTCCATATCAGGAAGTCCAAGGTCAAGAAGAATAATGTCAGGACATCTTGATTTTATAAGTGAAAGCCCCTCGCCACCGGTGGAAGCTGTTACAACTTTATAATCATTAGAACGCAGAATCTTTTCAACAAAATCTGCAATATTTTTTTCATCTTCAATAAGTAGAATAGTGTAATCTTTCATAATAATCCTCCAAATTTTTTGAAAAATGTTGATTGTAAAACTAATCAAAAATTAATCCTCTTTAGGCAGTGAAAAATAAAATACAGAACCTTCATCATGGGTGTCTGTATGAATTTCACCATTGTGGGCTTCTATAATAGTCTGGCAAATAGAAAGCCCAATGCCCATACCCTTGTCCCTGTCAGGGCTGTTGTTTCTGCGGGTATAAGACTTAAATATCTCATCTTTTTTATCATTACTAATGCCAATGCCATAGTCCTTTACATAAACGGTAACAGTTTTTGGCTCAATAGTGGCATAAAGTTCAATAGGCTTCTTGGAATGAGAATGCTTTAGGGCATTTTCTAAAAGATTGATAATAACCTGCTCAATTAGAAGAGCGTCCATTGGAACCAAAACAAACTCATCAGGCAATGTTATCTTAATGTTTGCGTCAGGAATACGTCTTTTAACTCTGTGAACTGAATCAGACATAATTTCCTCTAAAGGCTCAGAACTTTTCTTAAGAGTTCTGTTGTCGTCCTGAATCTTTGTAACAGACAAAATATTTTCAACCATATTAAGCAGCCATGCTGCATCCTCAGTAATGTTACGCATAAGATGAGTACGTTCCTCTTCCGACAGGTTAAGACTATCGTTAGTAAGAGAAGAAGAGGCACCAATTATGCTTGTAAGGGGAGTGCGTAGGTCATGAGAAATAGAGCGAAGCAGGTTAGCACGCATTTTTTCCTTTTCACCTTCTGCAATAAGCTTCTCTTTTTCGGCAAGTGCTATGCCCTGTTTCTTAAATCTTGTCATATATGTACTTATTATAAGAGAGATTGACAACATCACAATAAAAGTAAGAGGATAGCCGGTTATTGTAAAATTAAGCTGAAAATAAGGATATGTAAAAAGAAAATTAATACATATAACACTTATTATTGCTGCAATAATTCCCGGTAAATATCCCGTAGTTAAGGTTCCGATAAGTATTAATCCAAGAATGTATATAGGTGCAATAACAGCCGGCGAAAAATTTGGCGTATAAAATAATACAAAAGAAATAATTGTTGCCACAGTCATAAGCAAAAAAGTAATAATAGTGTTTCTTGCAAAATCCTTTTTTGATATGTTCTTAATTAACTTCATAGCTTTTCTCCAAATTAAAAATCTAATAAATAGTATAACCTTTTAACAGAAAAATGAAAATAATTATAAATGTAAAAATAGTGCTAAGGAACAAACCCTATAAGCTAATAATATGTTAAAAACTTATCGCCTGATATTAATAAGCCGTTAAGGTGTGCCAAAACATATTGTTAAATAAAATCATAAGTGTTAAATTCGTGGAAAAGTAAAAAACATAAAAAATCATATGGAAAAAGCTTGAAAAAGACAGTTAAAAATCAAAAAGAAAAATAGAAGGAGGAAATGAAACAATGGGAAGTATGGGAACTATTTGTACAGTATTGGGAATTGTATTTTTAGTGTTAGGATTCGGATTTGCACTATGGGATGAGTTTTTAAGAAAAAACGATTAATTCTTGAAAAAAAGTACATAATAAAGTCATGGTTAGGTTGACATAATCATGAAAAAAGTGTTAAATTTAATAGTAAAGAATATAGTAGGAAGACTTGTGGTTTAAGACCATAAGTCTTTTCTGTGCTAATAAATAATTATTAAATTTTGGAGGTGAAGATAATGGATAGTTCTGACAGTTGGGGGCGAAGCTGTAATGTTAGATATTTTGAAGAAAACAGAGAAAATATCCATTATGCTTTTTCTCTCAAAATAAGAATCTGACATCAGTTTTCCCGCATATACACAGGGCACATTAGAATGGCACAAAATGGTAGAGGAGGTATATGACAGTGGAAGATAAAATCGATGACAAAGAATTAAAAGATATAAATCCACAGAGGGATGATTATGAAGACGAAATTATACAGATTATAAAAAGCGACGAACCTGCGTATAAGAAGAAAGAAGAACTGGATGATTATCATGAGAATGATATAGCAGCAGTTTTAGAAAAGTTAGATGTAAAGGAAAGAAGAAAACTTTACTCTATCATGGGACTTGAAAGAGTTTCAGAGGTTTTCGCTTATTTAGATGATCCGGAAGAATTTATCGAAGAATTGGATTCAGAACTTGCGGCAGACATTCTTGAAAACATGGAAGCTGACGATGCAGTAGATATTCTTGATGAATTGGAGGATGAAAAGAGCGAGGAACTTATCCAGTTAATGGATAAGGAAGCAAAAAAAGACATTGACCTGATTCAGTCATATGATGACGATGAAATCGGTAGCAAGATGACAACTAACTATGTTACATTAACACTTAACCTTACAATTAAGCAGGCAATGAAGCGTGTAGTTGAACAGGCTGCAGATAATGACAATATATCAACATTATATGTACTTGACAGTGAAAATAAATTTTACGGAGCAATAGATTTAACAGATCTTATTGTGGCAAGAGAATATGTTGTACTTGAAACATTAGTTACAACATCATATCCTTTTGTATACGATCATGAAACAGTAGATGACTGTATTGAAGATTTGAAGGACTACTCAGAAGATTCAATTCCTGTACTTGACAGGGACCAGCACATACTTGGTGTTATTACATCTCAGGACTTATTGGAAGTAGTAGATGAAGAGATGGGTGAAGACTACGCTAAGTTGGCTGCTTTGACATCAGAAGAAGATTTGGAAGAACCTTTGCTTGAAAGTTTAAAAAAGAGAATCCCATGGCTTGTAATATTACTAATGCTAGGACTTGGAGTTTCATCAGTAACAGGAATGTTTGAACACGTTATAGCAACACTTCCTATCATAGTAAGTTTCCAGTCAGTAATACTTGGAATGTCAGGTAACGTTGGAACACAGTCACTGGCTGTAACAATCAGAGTATTAACAGATGAGGAACTTACATTAAAGCAACAGTTAGGTTTTGTTCTTAAGGAACTAAAAGTAGGATTCTTTAACGGAATGATAATAGGTTCCATTTCATTTATGATAACAGGACTATTTATATGGCTTGCAAAAGGACAGACGGTAGTAAATGCCTTTGCAATGTCAGGATGTATCGGAGGAGCGTTATGGCTTGCAATGATAATCTCAAGTGTTGTAGGAACAATAATTCCTATCTTCTTTACAAAGATTAAAGTAGACCCGGCAGTTGCTTCAGGTCCACTTATTTCAACAGTAAACGATTTGGTGGCCGTAGTAACATATTACGGTTTGGCATGGACATTATTATTAAATATAGTTCATATGGCATAAAAACGCAGGAGTTGCATTGGTTGTAGCTCCTGTTTTATTTTGGTTTAGTGTCGCCGGAAAAGGGCTGCTTTGCAAACAATAGGCAGATTTTCGAAATTTTGCGAGCATAGTGTAAAGCGATAAACCTACTGTTTGAGCCTTTAGGCGAGTTTAGGTTTTCACTTTACAATAGACGGCGGAGCAAAATAAGAAAAGCAACGTGTTTGCATGCAGCCCTTTTCCGGCGATATATAAATAAAAGACAGGAGAAATCCGTTTTGAATTTGAAGTGGAAATATAATTATGTATATTTTGGAAAAGGATACCTGTAGTTAAAAGACATAAAAAATGATGTCAGCAATTAAACTAACATCATTTTTGTTTTATTACATAAATATTCTTATTTTATGCCTTTTACTGCAACTCTTACGATTGGCCAAATGATAATAGCAAGGAATGAACCAAAAAGTGCAGCAACTAACTGTGTTGTAGAATATGTAACTTTTGCCATTGTAACCATTTTTGGAGCAAGTGAAGCACCAAACTGTGGGATTGCCCACTGTACAATAAGTAGTGTCATTATTCCGGCTTTTGCAATTGAGCCAACAACAAGGCTTAATGGTAATAAGTTAAGTTCGATTTTTTTGTTTCTTACAAACCAGGCAAAAAGAACGAAAACAATGTTTCCAATCATGATGCATGGAAGTATAACAGGAACTGCTGAGATAAGTGGACTCTGTGTTAAAATAAATGAGAACACAGGGATAATTACTGATAATATAATTCCACTTACTAATCCGCAGTAAAGTGTATCAATTATGAGTATAAGATTAATGAGGGCACCTGAGATGGCAACATTCTGTCCGGCAATCATAAGAGGAGCTTTAATAAATTGTATTACAACAATGCTTAAAGCTATCATGACTGCAGTAACTGTAATATGTTTAGTTTTTAATTTCATTTCTAATCCTCCGATGTTATTAATTCTAAGAAATCTTTGTATTGTGTTTCTGTAGGATCTTTTAATTCTGAACGGGCCATATCTTTTTGTAAGTCCATTGCAGTCTTTCGTGCATCTGAAAGTACGCCGGCACCACCTACACAACCGCCGGGACAAGCCATTCCTTCTAATAAATATCCGTCATATTTTCCGGCTTTGGCCATCATAAGCATCTTTTTACATTCGGCCAAACCTTCAGCCTTAACTGTTTTAACTTCCATATCAGGTCGCATTTCATTAATAACCTTAACAACAGCCTGGGCAACACCACCACTTGAAGCAAATCCTTTTCCAAGTGCACTTGATGTCTGAAGTGGTTCTTCAACTTCAAGAGATTTAAAGTCAACAGCTTTGGCATCAAATAATCCCATTGTTTCTTCAAAAGTTAATACAAAATCAACATCGCTTCGTACTGAATGTCTGCTTGCCTCTAATTTCTTGGCAGCACAAGGTCCGATAAATACGACCTTACATTCAGGATGTTGTTTTTTAATCATTCTTGCAGTAAGAACCATAGGTGTAAGTGACATTGAAATATAATGGGCATATTCAGGCAAAGTCTTCTTAGCCATAACTGACCATGCAGGACAACATGAAGTTCCCATCCATTTCTGATTGGCAGGAACATTTTCAAGAAAGTCCTCAGCTTCCTGTAAAGAACAAAGGTCAGCACCAATGGCAACTTCAACCATGTCTTCAAAACCTAATACTTTTAATGCGGCACGAACCATTTCAGGTGTAACATCAGCACCAAACTGACGTACAAATGATGGAGCAATGGCAGCATAAACCGGTGTTTCACTTTTTAATGCAAGAACAGTCTGATAAATCTGACTCTTGTCCACAATTGCACTAAAAGGACAACTTACTAAACACATACCACAGGATACACATTGATCATAATCAATATCAGCTCTACCATATTCGTCTGACTTAATGGCGTTCATGCCACAAGCTTTGGCACATGGACGTTCCTGTTTTACAACTGCATTGTATGGGCAGGCACTGGCACATTTACCACACTTTATACATTTGTCCTGGTCGATTACAGAACGGCCTTTAACCATATTAATTGCATCTTTAGGACAAACCTCAATACAAGGATGCTCTAAACATCCCTGACATGCGTTTGTAATAAAAACACGTTTCTCAGGACATGCATGGCATGCAAATTTAATAATATTAATAAGTGGGGGATCGTAGTATTTCTCGTCAATTGCGCTGGCATCAATTCCTTCAGAAAGAGGTGCATGTTCTGACATCTTTCTAATAGGAAGTCCCATTGTTGCACGAAGACGTTCACCAACGATGGCACGTTCCAAAAAGATATTATCGTAATATTTTCCTATTTCTCCGGGAACAATTTCATATGGTAAATCTTCAATTCGTGACAATGGACTGTCATCATATGCCATACGGGCAATTTCAGTAAATACCTTGTGACGGATTTCTGTTTTATTAGAATAAATTCCTCTCATCTTTTACTCCTTTGTTAATCTATAGCGTGATTGAATCGCAATCAGAATAATTATAACATAGGAGGAAATACAATACAAGAAAAAGAATGTTAAAAAAATAACAATCTTATAAAACAAATATTTTTTATTAATTTAATTAATTTACTGGAAATTATATATGTAAAAGTGGTATTATTAATAGCGCTGGCGCTTTGCCAAAAAATGCAATTTGGGAAAGGAAATCAATATGGAAAAAGATAAAGTTAATCCATTGGGAACAGAGCCGGTTGGAAGGCTTTTAAGAAAGTTTGCAATACCAAGCATTATATCAATGCTTGTAACTTCTTTATATAATATCGTTGACCAATTCTTTATAGGAAGAACTGTTGGTGAGTTAGGTAATGCAGCAACAAATATAGCATTTCCCCTAACAACTATGTGTCTTGCCGCAATGCTTGCACTGGGAATTGGTGGTGCGGCAGGGTTTAACCTTAATATGGGTGCAGGAAATAAGAAGAAGGCTATGTATTTTATTGGAAATGCACTTACGTTAATGTTTGGAGTAGGTGTGGTAATAGCATTAATCTCACTTTTTTTCATGGAACCTTTGCTTAAGTTTTTCGGTTCACCTGACTCAGTTTTGCCTTACGCAAAAGAGTATGTGGGAGTGGTTGCTTTTGGCTTCCCATTTGTAATGGTAGCCAATGGAGGCTCACATCTTGTAAGAGCAGACGGTAGCCCTAAATTTTCAATGTATTGCAACCTTGTGGGAGCAATTATTAATGTTATATTAGATTATTTATTTGTAATGAGATTTGGATGGGGAATGTCAGGAGCAGCTCTTGCAACTGTTATAGGACAGGTTGTGTCTTTTATGATGGTAGTGTGGTATATGCGTCATTACAAAACAGCTAAGATAGAACGTAAGCATTTAATACCTTGCAAAGAATTTGTTTTTAGAACATTACATTTGGGAATGGCGCAGGGACTTAATCAGCTTGCCATGATGATTGTTCAGATTGTAATGAACCAGTCATTAAAGTATTACGGTGGATTGTCAATTTATGGTGCATCAATTCCAATTGCCTGTGCAGGTATTATTATGAAAGTTAACCAGTTATATTTTTCAATATGTATTGGTGTGGCCCAGGGGATACAGCCTATAGCGAGTTTTAACACAGGAGCAGGCAATTATGACCGTGTAAAGAAGACGTACAAGATAGCAGTAACATGCAATACAGTGGTGTCCACTATAGCGTTCCTGATTTTTCAATTATTTCCAAGACAGATTATCGGAATATTCGGTTCAGGTTCCAATGAATATTTTATGTTTGCGGAAAAATTCTTTAGAATATTCTTATTTATGACATTCTTAAACGGAATACAGCCAATTACATCAACATTCTGTACTGTAATTGGAGAACCTAACAAGGGAACATTTTTGTCACTTACAAGGCAGATTATATTCTTACTTCCGTTGTTAGTAATATTACCTATTATATTTATAAAAATAGGCTTAGAAGGTGTAGAGGGCATAATGTTTTCAGCACCTATAGCAGATTTTGTGGCAGCAGTTATCTCATTGATTGTGATAAATGGAGTGTTTAAAAATTTTGAAAAAAAATCAGGCAGATAATATGTAAACCATTTAATCTGAAAAAGCCTTTATTTATGGGAAAATAAGAAAAATAAAAAAATATTTAATAAAATTTGTTGCAATTGGCACTATACAATTTGGAATATATTGTGCTATAATCCTTTAGGTGGACACAAGATATAGTACATTTAAAAAATAAAGATATATAAAGATAATACATTGTGGGAGAAACAAGATGGAGACGATAACACGTAGAGTAATTAAAAGAAATGGTGAAGAAGTGGTTTTTGATGTGCAAAAGATTCTTAATGCCATCAGAAAGGCTAATAACGAAGTAGAACCGATACATAGACTTAATGAGTACCAGATTGAGGCTGTTGGCAAGATTGTTATGGATCAGATTTGTCAGTCAAACCATGCTACAGCAGTAGAAGATATTCAGGATATGGTAGAACGTGGCATTATGGAGATGCGTGGATATGAAGTTGCGCAGATTTACGTTCGTTACAGATATAAGAGAGATATGGCAAGAAAGGCTAACACAACTGATGATGGAATACTCGCACTTATTGATCAGATTAATGAAGAGGTGAAACAGGAGAACTCAAACAAGAATCCTACGATTAACTCAACTCAGCGTGATTATATGGCGGGTGAGGTTAGCAAGGATTTAACTAGACGTATTTTATTGCCTGATGAAATTACGCAGGCACATGAACAGGGGATTATTCATTTCCATGATTCTGACTATTTTGCACAGAAGGAACATAACTGTGACCTTATTAACTTAAAGGATATGTTAGAGAATGGAACATGCATTTCAGAAACAAAGATTGATCCACCTCATAGTTTTTATACAGCTTGTAACGTTACAACTCAGATTGTGGCACAGGTTGCAAGTAACCAGTACGGCGGACAGTCATTTTCATTAGGACATCTTGCACCTTTTGTACAGGTTAGCCGTGACAAGATTACTGAGGAAGTAATGAAGGAACGTGATGAAGTGGGAGTTAACTACTCAGACGAACAGCTTAAGATGATTGTTGAAAGAAGACTTCGTGATGAAATCACAAGAGGTATTCAGACTATTCAGTACCAGCTTATTACATTAATGACATGTAATGGACAGGCACCTTTTGTTACAATGTTTATGTATTTGGATGAAGTTCCTGAAGGACAGACAAGAGATGACCTTGCAGTATTAATTGAAGAAGTTTTAAAACAGAGAATACAGGGTGTAAAAAATGAAAAAGGTGTTTGGATTACACCTGCATTCCCTAAGATTATATATGTACTTGATGAAGATAATGTTACACCTGATTCTAAATATTGGGATTTAACAGTTTTATCAGCTAAATGTACAGCAAAGAGAATGGTTCCTGACTACATTTCAGCTAAGGTTATGCGTGAAATGAAGAACGGATGTGTATATCCATGTATGGGATGTCGTTCATTCTTAACAGTTGAAGACAGCCAGAGAAATCCTGACGGAAGCTACAAGTTCTATGGACGATTTAATCAGGGCGTTGTAACAATCAACTTGGTTGATGTGGCATGTTCTTCTAATGGAGATATGGATCTATTCTGGAAGATATTAGATGAAAGATTAGAGCTTTGTCACAGAGCTTTAAGATGCAGACATGAAAGATTACTTGGAACACCTTCAGATGTTGCCCCTATTCTTTGGCAGAATGGTGCTTTGGCAAGACTTAAGAAGGGTGAAACATTAGACAAGTTATTATACAATGGATATTCAACTATCTCATTAGGTTACGCAGGACTTTACGAAATGTGTGTAAGAATGACAGGAAAGTCACACACAGATCCCGAAGCTAAGCCATTTGCTTTAAAGGTTATGCAGAAACTTAATGATAAATGTGCAGAATGGAAAGCAGCAGAAAATATTAGCTATTCTGTTTATGGAACACCTATGGAATCAACAACTTACAAGTTTGCTAAATGCCTTCAGAAGAGATTTGGCATTATAAAAGGTGTAACAGACAAGAACTATATTACTAACAGTTACCATGTTCATGTAACAGAGAAGATTGATGCTTTTAGCAAGCTTAAATTCGAATCTGAATTTCAGAAGTTATCTCCTGGTGGAGCTATCAGTTATGTTGAAGTTCCTAACCTTCAGGATAATATCGAAGCTGTAATTCAGGTTATGAAATTTATTTATGACAATATTATGTATGCAGAGCTTAACACTAAGTCAGATTATTGTGAATGCTGTGGATACAATGGGGAAATACAAATAGTAACTGATGAAAAGAATGGAAAACTTGTATGGGAATGTCCAAGTTGCGGAAACCGTAATCAGGACAAGATGAGTGTTGCAAGAAGAACATGCGGTTATATTGGAACACAGTTCTGGAATCAGGGAAGAACTCAGGAAATAAAAGATAGAGTTCTACATTTGTAATATATTCTAATAGGAAAGGCAAAGTTTTCAACAGTTTGGAGACTTTGTCTTTTTTAGATTCAATGGCTATATAAGCAAAATAAAGAACATTTAAAGGTCATTTTATGATACAATACTTACATATGGGAGAAAAAAGTTGAAAGGAAAGAACTTATGAAAAAAACATTAAAAATTCTAATGCTAATTGGTATCATTGCATTGGGAATTAATTTGACTGAGGTAAAGGCCGAAGAAGTAACAGCTCCGGTAACAACAGCGCCTCAGGAAACAACTACAGCACCTGAAACAACAACACCACAGGAAACCACTACAAAGGTTGAACAGCCAACTACGGTACAGCCAACTACTAAGCCGGATGTTGACACAACAGGAAAGAACGTAAAAAAAGGTGGTTATGTAAAGAAAACAGTTACAGCATATAACTTAAAGTTAGAGAAAGTAACAAAAGTAAAAAAAGGTATCCGTTATTATGTTTACAAGAAATGCAACAATGGATATTCATTGATTCAGGTAGGCAATCAGAAATTATTAGTTGAATCAAAGTACATTACATACAAATGCAATGCCAAGAAGATTGTAAATGCAGCAGATAAGAAATATTCATATAATGATATGAAGAGAGACCTTAAAAAGTTGGAAAATGCTTATGGCTCAATATTTAAAGTTGACATTGCAGGAAAAAGTTTAGATAAAAGAAACTTATACTATGTTACACTTGGTAATGCAAAAGCTAAGAAAACAGTTTATGTTGAAACATCTGTACATGCAAGAGAGTATATGAACACTAAGTTTATAATGAATGTTATTGAGGATTACTGTAGAGGATATGACTCCAAGAAGTATCAGGGAAAAAAATACAGCAAAATCTTTAACAATGTTAAAATGGTAATTATGCCAATGGTAAATCCTGATGGAGTAACAATCAGTCAGTATGGACCAAAGAAAATAAGAAATGCCACATTACGCAAGAATCTCTACAAAATAGCAAAAGGATTCAGCTTTAAAGAGTGGAAAGCTAATGCCAGAGGTGTAGATATTAATAGAAACTATGCAGAAGGATTTAACAGAAAAGGAGCAAAAGCACCGGCGCACAAGAATTATACGGGCAAAACACCGGTATCTGAACCGGAAACAAAGGCACAGATCTCAGTAGTAGAAAAAGTAAAACCTAACGTAGTAATTTGTTATCATCAGGCAGGAGAAGTAATGTATCACCTTAATCACACAAAGCTTAGCAATATGCTTTATTCAATGACACATTATACTCACGTTTTAAGCGGTAAGGTTCAGTATGGAACATTTAGTGATTATCTTGATGACAGAAACATACTAAACTGTACATTGGAAACAGGATTAGTACCTGCACCGGTAAAGAATAGGCAGTACAAAAAAATATACAAGACAAATAAGAATGTATTAGTAGCAGTTGCAAAAATGTATTTATAAAAAATAGGAGTTACAGTTGATGTAACTCCTGTTGCACTGCAAAACTACAAGGAGGTTCACAATGTTATTAGATTTTGAAAATATGGAAGAAACAGTAATTCACAATTTTAATGGTGGTGAAAAAGACACAAGGGCGAAAATGTACAATGATGAAAACATGAGAATTTTATACGGAGTATTAGAGCCGGGAGCATCTATTGGTATTCATGAGCATACAGACAACAGCGAAGAAGTCTTTTGTGTTTCAGGCCAGGCTACAGTTTATATTGATGGAAAAACAGAAATTTTAAAAGCAGGTCAGGCACATTATTGTCCAAAGGGACACAAGCATGGAATGAAGAATGAGGGGACAGAAGACCTTATAATCTTCGGCGTTGTGCCAAAGCAATAAAAACAATTTTAAAATTGAATATAGTAATGGTATTTGGTAAAATTATTTCATAAGAAAGTACGACAGAGAAGCTAGTAAGATACAGATTATATTTTGGAAAAGAGGAAATAATATGAACGGAATATCATTTTACAAAGAAAAAATAAGAGACTGTAATGCTGTCTATTTTACAGAGGAGTTTTTTAATGTAAAAAACGACGGCAGCATCGATGTGTCTAATGAATTACAGAACGCCATAAAGACGGTTGTAGATAAGGCCGGTTATGGTGTTCTTTTTATACCTGAAGGTGAGTATTTGTTAAGTAAGACTATTTATGTGCCAAAGGCAGTCAGACTTATAGGATACGGTGACAACAGACCGCATTTTATATTAAAAGATAATGCAGAAGGATTTAATGAACCACATCCTGAGAACAAGGGTGGATTTAAATATTTATTCTGGTTTGTTAACGAACTAAAAGAGAATGAGGCGGAAATTGCAGATGCCAATCCGGGAACTTTTTACAGTGCCATTTCCAATATTAATGTAAGCCTTGGTCAGGGCAATGAATATGCAGTAGCTTTTAGAACTCATTACGCACAGCACTGTTTTATTAACCATATTGACATTAATGTGCAGTCAGGTATGGCAGGCATTTATGATGTTGGAAATGAAATGGAAGACATCTATATTAACGGAGGAAAGTACGGAATTATAACAACAAAGTGCTCTCCGGGCTGGCCATTTGTAATGGTTGATACAAGATTTTTCGGGCAGACCGTTGGAGCAATTAAAACAAGAGAGGCAGGCTTTAATATTATTCGTACCCATTGTGTTAATACAGCTAAATTTATTGAAGTTGATGATGATTATTTCGAAAAAATATATATAGAAAATTCTGTTTTTGAAGATATGAATTGTATTTTAAATGTGGCAATGGACAACAACTCACTAACACAGGTTTATGTTAAAAATTGTCAGCTTAAGGCAGTGGAAAATGTTGTTGAATATAAGAGCAGTGGCAGACAGATTGCTAATGAAGATTATCAGTGCATTATAAAGAAATACATTCATGGAACTACAGTTAGCGATATTTATCACGATAAACAGATTCACGACCAGATTTACAGATATGCAAAAGATGTAGATTATAGAATTTTAAAAACAGACATACAGCCGTTGCCTGATATGTTAACTTGGGTTAATGCCAAGGAAGTAGGACTTAAAGGTGATGGTGTAACTGATGACACACAGGCTTTAAAAGAGGCAATTGAAAAATATGAAACAATATATTTTCCACAGGGTGAATATATTTTTTCAGACACAATTAAGTTAAAAGAAAATACATCTCTTATAGGAATGAATCCGGTTTCAACGCAACTTATTTTAAAAGAAAATTCTGAAAAGTTTACAGGATTTGGCAAGGCTAAGGCTTTTATTGAAACTTCAAAGGGAAGAAATATTATGTTCGGTCTCGGTGTTAATACAGGTGGACGAAATCCAAGAGCCTGTGGCGTTAAATGGATGAGTAACAAAAATTCATATATGAATGATGTGAAATTCTTTGGCGGTCACGGTAACCTTGTAAAGATGACAGGAGCTTTTGAACAGCCATATGATGAGGGAAGATGCAGAGATGCAGACATTAAGAAAATATGGGACTACCAGTATGCAAGCCTTCTTATTTGTAACGGAGGTGGCGGAACCTTTAAGGATATATGGTCAGCAAGTCCATATGTTTCAGTGGGTGTTCAGATTCAGAATACTGAAACTCCTACAAGAATATATTGTCTGTCATTAGAGCATCATTGCAGATGTGAACTTAGAATGATAAATGCAAAGAATGTAACAATATATGGTTTCCAAAGTGAAGAAGAAAAAGCAGAGGGTGAGTTTGCACTTCCAATAGAATTACATAATTGTAAGGATATTACTTTTGCAACTACATATTGTTTTAGAACTGTTTTTGTGCAGAAACCATTTCCTTATTGTGTAAAAACATGGAATTGTGAAAATATTAAATTTTTGAACGTTCATAATTTTTCACAGATGAAATACACCATGGATAATTTCTTATTAGATGTGAATACCGGCATTGAAATAAGACCATGGCAGGCAGTTTCAATAGAAATAACAGGAAAAGGCGAGAAACAGCCAAAAACAGAAAAGCTGTATTCAGGCTTCCAATTTGCTGATGGTGGAAGCTGTGACGGAAAGGGTAATTTCTATTTCCTTGACAGCTTATATAAGCAGATTTACAGAGTGGACAGGGAAACATTGGAGCTGTCTATGATTTTTGAATCTCCTTATAAAATTAATTCTATAGGATTTGATACAAGGGATAATATTATTGTTATTGGCGAGTATGCCATTCCAAGAGATGCAACAATAAATGGAAAGCCTAACATTAATGTTTTGCCGGAGGATTCATATGGAACATCTTATGGATTCTGGTACAACAGTCAGGCTCAGATTGTGGCATTTACAATTGACAGTAACAGAGAATGTGTAAAATTAGAAAAAGTAAACATTGGCGACATAGAGCCGGCAAGAGTTTTATATCCGGGAAACAGATGGCGTGACGGTTCAGACTTTAAGGATGTTATTCAGTATAATCCGAAAAAAGCATTCTTAGCACCGGATGGGGTAACAATTATTCCTTGTCACTATGATTTGATTAGAGCTAACAATCTTTCAAGATCAAAGCCGGGACGTAAATTATATTCAGTTGATGAAATGTATAAGAGAGTTTTCCAATGTGACATTAACAAAGAAGGCTTATTAACAAACCCTCAGGTTATTATTGAAGAGGGTGACTTTAGGGTTAAGAAGTTTGACGAAAAAATCTATGTTGGTGATGATAACATTAAGGTTTATAAGGATGGAAAGTTAATAGATATTATCAGGGTTCCGGAAAGACCTACAACTTTTGATTTTGGAGGGATTAAGCGTAATACTCTTTTTGTTACATCAAGACATAGCGTTTATGCAATTAATATGCAACAAAAAAAGGATGAGGAGAAGTAATAAAAATATGAGAAAGCAACTAAAAGCTTTATTAATGACAGTAGCTTTGGTTACATTGTCAACAGGACTTATTGGCTGTAACAATGAGAAAAAGCAGCAACAGACAACAACTCAGGTGGAAACAACAGAAAATAAAGTTGAAAATAATATTGAATTTAAGTCTGACGGAGAGCCGGTAAAGGATGATAGTGTTTTAGGAAAGAATACATATGTATTTTCTCCTACAGACAATAAGGATGAAATTCAGGAAAAAGTAAGTCAGATTTTTGCAAGACAGGAATCTAACCAGTTTGGAGATGAAAGATATGCATTACTTTTTAAGCCGGGAGATTATGGAACTTCATTAGAAATTAATGTAGGATTTTATACACAGGTCTTGGGACTTGGAATTTTGCCTACAGATACTAATATTAATAAATTGTGGGTTAATGCAGATTGGATGTTTCACAATGCTACCTGCAATTTCTGGAGAAGTGCAGAGAATTTTTCGGTAAATGATTACTGTATGTGGGCTAATTCACAGGCAGTATCTCTTAGACGTGTTAATTTTAATGACGGTATTGTTTTAAGCGATGGCGAGGGCTGGTCATCAGGTGGCTTTATGGCAGACTGCAAAGTGGAAAAGATGGTTTCTTCAGGTTCACAGCAACAGTATCTTTTTAGAAATAACAATTGGGGATATTTTGAAAATGGCGTGTGGAATATGGTTTTTGCAGGTGTAAATGTTGATACTATTCCTACAGGCGGATGGCCATATGAACCATATACTAAAGAAGAAACAGTTCCAAAGATTCAGGAGAAGCCTTATTTGGTTTATGATGAGGACAATGGATATGGCGTTATGGTTCCTGAAAAACGAACAGAATGTCAGGGAATTTCGTGGGAGAACGGAGTTAAAGGTACTTTTTATAGCCTGAATATGTTTTACGTGGCAGATGCCCAAAAGGATAACGCAGATACAATTAACAAGGCTCTTAAAGAAGGAAAAAATCTTCTTTTGACACCTGGGATTTATACTTTAGACAAACCTATTACTGTAGAAGAAAAAGATACTATTATATACGGCATGGGACTTGCTACTCTTGTTTCAACTAATGGAAATGCATGTATGGTAACATCAGATGTAGATGGAATTAAAGTGTGCGGAGTTTTATTTGAAGCAGGGGATAAGCAGTCAGAAACATTGCTTAAAGTTGGAAATGAAAAAGCAGAAGTTTCCCATAGCGACAACCCTATTTGCTTTAGTGATGTGTACTTTAGAGTAGGAGGCGCAAATTACAAGGGCAAAGTTAAGAATTGCGTTACCATTAACAGTAATGATGTAATTGGAGACAATTTCTGGGTTTGGAGAGCTGACCACGGAGACAATGTAGGCTGGGATATGAATACAGCACCTAATGGTATTGTGATAAATGGTGACAATGTTACAATGTATGGATTGTTTGTTGAACATTTTCAGGAATATCAGACAATATGGAATGGTAATGGCGGTAAGCTATACTTCTATCAAAGCGAAATGCCTTACGATGCACCTAACCAGAAATATTATATGAGCCATAATGGTAAGGTGAAAGGTTATGCATCATTTAAAATAGGCGATGAAGTTAATGATTTTTACGGCTGTGGACTTGGAATTTATTGTTACAATAGAGATGCGAACATAGAAATATTCAGTGGAGCAGAGATTCCTAACAAGGATGGAGTAGAAATTAGAAATATTGTAACTGTAAAACTTAACGGTCAGGGACAGATTACACACGTCATAAACGATAAGGGAGATTCAGTTACTTCATCGGGAGATACAGCAAGAATCCAATCTTACGAAAATGGTGAGAAAGAGAAATATTAAAAAGAAGAATAACCGAATTTAAATAATAATTTGGACGTTCCTACAAGCAATGCAAATTAAGGACGAAATACAGACGTGGAGAGCTTGCTGGCCAACAGTTGTATTTCGTCCTTAATGCATAGCGCGACAACGCGTCATGAGCATGTAGCGTACGCAAAATGCGAATGAGTATCGCGTAAAACAATAACTTGTACCATATCATAATTTGACTTAATAACGATGAAACTTGAAATTAAAAAAATTATACCTGCCATCCGCCGTCAACGGTAATAATCTGTCCTGTAACATAGGAGCCTGAATTGACAAGACCATATACAGCATTTGCAACATCTTCAGTTGTGCCAAGTCTTGATGCAGGTATTTCTTCTATGATAGAGTCAACATCTTCCTGTGTAAGATGTCCATTCATTTTGGTGTCAATTATTCCACAGGAAATAGCGTTAACCTGAATGTTTGAAGGGGCAAGTTCCTTGGCAAGAGCCTTAGTGAAAGAATCAATGGCGCCCTTGGTTGTGGAGTAGCAAACTTCATAGGAAGCACCGCGTTGTCCCCAGACAGAAGAAATGTTGATTATTTTTCCATAACCTTGCTTTAGAAAAATAGGAATAATCATTTTGCTCATAGCAATGGCAGAGGTAACATTAGTGTTCCAAAGTCTGATCCATTCATTATCCGTTATATCCTGAAGCAATCCCAACACCGAAATTCCACTATTGTTAACAAGAATATCAATGGAAATATCTCCTAAATTCTTAAATAGCTTTTCAGCATTATTAAAATCAGATAAGTCGCACTGATAATAAGAAAAATCACTTCCAAGCTCTTCTGCAAGCGCTTCAATAGTAGCTTTATTTTTGTTGTAAGTTCCTATTACTTTATAATTGTTTTTTATAAAAAAGCGGCAAATTTCACTTCCGATATCTCCGGAAGCTCCTGTAATTAATATTGTTTTCTTCATAATATATCATCCTTTATAATAGATAGTGCCATATAGTACCTTAGTACTGTACTTATTAGAAAAAAGTAGTACCCTGGTACTTTAGTACTATAGTACCATAATTATAGGAAAAAATAGTACTTAGGTACTACTTTTTTTATGAAATTAATATTAAAAAAGTAAAAGTGAACCGGGAAATGAAATTAAATAGGAATAAATTGCTAATATATGTAGGTTGACAATCTACATAAGAGTTGTTATAATTGTAACAAAATTGTAATATTTAGAATTGATTGAGAATAACTTTAGGTATATTTTTAAGATTATATTAAAAAATGTATTGAATATGTAATCAATATGTATTAAAATACTTATTTGATATGGATTTAAACATATACCGAAATTTTAGAACAGAATTAAAACAAATGGAGGCAGAATTTTCATGAGAAGTAATTATGCTAAGAAACTTGTAGCAGGTACACTTGTGGCATCTATGACAATCACAGCGTCTATGCCATTGTTTGCAGATGAATTAGCAACAGAAATACCTAGCGCAGGTGCAGCAGTTATTGTTGAAGATTACATCAATAATAGTGGTAAAGAAACTGATATTGAGAAGTTACTTCCTACAGAAGCAACAGATAGTACAGCAACATCTAATGAGACAACAAAGACAGAAAATCAGACTGAAAAGACACAGACATCTAATACAGCAACATCAAGTGAGGACAAGTTATTTGCTAACATAGCAATTACTAAGGTTTCAGGTGGTGCAGAAGATTATGTTAATGTAAGAAAGAAACCAACAACAGAATCGAAGGTTGTTGGAAAAATTTATAACAACAGTGGTGCAAAAATTCTTGAAAAGACTAATAACGGTTGGTACAAGATTGTATCAGGTAACTGTACAGGTTATATTAAGTCAGATTTCTTTGTAACAGGAAGTAGTGCTAAGAGCAGAGCTTTAGATAATGGTTATGTACAGGCAGAAGCTAAGGACGCTATCCATGTTAGAGCAGAAGCTAATACTAATTCTAAAGTAGTAACTAACGTTTACAAGAATGAAACATATACTATTAAGAAGTTTGACAAGACTGGCGAATGGATTAAGGTTAAAATTAAAGCCGGTGTTAGTGGTTGGATTTCAGCACAGTATGCAAATGTCAACATTAACATGGAAACAGCTATAACAAGAAAAGAAGAAAAAGCTAAGATTAAGAAAGAACGTGAGGCAGCAAAAGCGGCAGCAAAAGCGGCAGCTGAAGAAGAGGCAAGAAAGCAGGCTGAACAGCAGGAACAGCAGGCATCAAATGATAACAGCCAGAGTTCAAGCGACGGTACATATTCGAACAGCTCAAACTCAAGTTCAAGAAGCAACTACAGCAACTCATCATCAAGCAGTAGTTCATCAAGTAGTTCAAGTAGCAGTAGCTCAAGCAAGAAGAGTCATAGTAGCTCATCAAGTAGCTCAAGCGGTTCGGGAACAGGTGCAGCAATTGTAGCATATGCTAAGCAGTTCCTTGGTAACCCTTACGTATACGGTGGAGCAAGTCTTACAAACGGAACAGACTGTTCAGGATTTACAATGTCAGTATACGCTCACTTTGGGTATGGACTTAGCAGATCATCATATACACAGGTTAACAACGGTAGAGCTGTATCAATGAGTAGCTTACAGCCAGGTGACTTGTTATTCTACAAGTATGGTGGTTCTACAATCAGCCACGTAGCTATTTACATTGGTGGTGGACAGATTATACATGCTTCAACAGAAGAAACAGGTATTATAATTAGTGGCATGGGATCACCTTGTGCAGCTAGAAGAATTATTGGATAATTAAATATAATATAGAAACAAGACCTGAATTGGCAACAACCAATACAGGTCTTATTTTTTTGCAAAATAGTGTGGCGAATTTTAGAAAAAAGTCAATAGTTTATGTGTAAAATGTACAAGTTTGGAACATATCAACAAAACATTAGTTCTTTACAGCTGTCGACAAAGATTTACATAAAATGACACACTTTTATGTTGATAATGTTAATAAGTGGGTTAATAACCTATTTTAAGGGAGAATTTTATTGAAAAAAACTGAAAAAACAATGTTAATAACTTTTTAACTATAATTGTGCCAGATAGTTAAAAATGGGTTAAATTTGTATAAAATATACAAAAATAGCGTCGAAAAAACAGTAGAGAAAAATAAGTGAAAAAAGTGTGTTTTTTCTTGTGGAAAATCATCTTAAATGGTATAATTTAATTACTAGTTAACGAAAGGAAGTGGTACCATGAAAATTAAGATTTTCGGTAAGAACATTGAAGTAACAGAAGGCATCAGAAGCGCAGTAGAAGAGAAAATCGGAAAGCTCGATAAATACTTCGCAGGAGAGACTAGAGTGGACGTTACATTAAGTGTTAATAAGAATGAACAGAAGGTGGAGGTAACAATTCCAGTCAAAGGACGTATTATCAGAGCGGAAGAAATAAGTGATGATATGTATGTATCAATCGATATGGTTGAGGAAACAATTGAAAGACAGCTTGTTAAGTATAAGAATAAGATTATTGACAAGAAGAAATCAATTAAGGAAGCTTTTACAGAGACATACATTGAAGCTGATTACGAAGACGAAGATGAGGATCAGATTAAAATCAAAAAGACTAAGAGATTTGGTATTAAGCCAATGGATCCTGAAGAAGCTTGCGTAGAAATGGAATTACTTGGACATAACTTTTTTGTATTCCTTAATGCAGAGACAGAAGAAGTTAATGTAGTTTACAAACGTAAAGGTAATACATACGGTTTAATAGAACCTGAACTTGACTAAAAGATAAAAAGTAACTAAGAAAACTAAATAATATCTAATAAGAGTCCCTAATTGGTTGAAATATATCAGTTAGGGATTCTTTTTTTCGTTTATAAGAACAAAAGTTATGAAATGCCTACGTTTACACTTTTTTAACAAATAAATAACACATACGTGTATTGAATAAAACCGATTTAAATGGTATTATATTCCTTAGCGTGTTGTATTTTACAACAAATATATTTGAGGAGATTACCATGGGCGTAATTAATAAAATCGTAGGAACGCATAGTCAGCGTGAATTAAAAAGACATAATCATACAATAGAGAAGATCTTAAGCCTTAAGCCGGAGATGGAAAAACTTACCGACGACGAGATGAAGGCTAAGACAACAGAATTTAGAAATAGATTACAGAAAGGTGAAACTTTAGACGATTTGCTTCCTGAGGCATTTGCCTTAGTTAGAGAAGCAACAAGAAGAACACTTGGAACAGAACATTATCCATGTCAGTTACAGGGTGGTATTATCTTACATCAGGGACGTATCGCAGAAATGAAAACCGGTGAAGGTAAGACACAGACATGTTTGTTGCCTGCATATCTTAATGCATTGGAAGGCAAGGGCGTTCATATCGTAACAGTTAACGAATACCTTGCTACTCGAGATGCTGAGTGGATGGGACAGGTTCACAGATTTTTGGGATTAACAGTAGGCTGTGTTCTTTCAGACATGGAACATGAAGAAAAGAAAGCGGCCTATAACTGTGACATCACATATATTACAAATAACGAATTAGGATTTGACTACTTAAGAGATAACATGGTTGTTTACAAAGAACAGTTAGTTCAGCGTGGACTTCATTACTGTATTATCGACGAAGTTGACTCGGTTCTTATTGATGAGGCAAGAACACCTCTTATTATTTCCGGACAGAGTGGCAAGTCAACTAAGTTATATGAAATGTGTGACATTCTTGCAAGACAGATGGAACGTGGCACAGCTAATCCTGAACTTAGCAAGATGGATGCCATTATGGGTGTTGATATTGAAGAAGATGGAGATTTCCTTGTAAATGAAAAGGACAAGATTGTTACTTTAACAGCACAGGGTATTGAAAAAGTTGAAAAATTCTTCCACATTGACAACTATGCTGATGCTGAAAACTTAGAACTTCAGCACAATGTTATTTTGGCATTAAGAGCACATAACCTTATGCATAGAGATCAGGACTATGTAGTTAAGGATGATGAAGTACTTATTGTAGATGAATTTACAGGACGTATTATGCCGGGCCGTAGATATTCTGATGGTTTACATCAGGCTATTGAAGCAAAGGAACATGTAAAAGTTAACAGAGAAAGCAAGACTCTTGCAACAATTACATTCCAGAACTTCTTTAACAAATATGACAAGAAGGCAGGTATGACAGGTACAGCCTTAACAGAAGAAAAAGAATTTAGAGATATTTATAGTATGGATGTTGTTGAAATTCCAACAAACAAGCCAATTGCAAGAATTGACCATGAAGATGCCATGTTTAAGACTAAGAAAGAGAAACTTCATGCAGTTATAGAAGACATTGTTGAATCACATGCAAAGGGACAGCCTGTATTGGTTGGTACTATTAACATTGATTCTTCAGAAGAAATCAGTGCTTTGCTTAAGAAGAGAGGTATTCCACACAATGTATTAAATGCTAAATTCCACGAGAAGGAAGCAGAAATCGTTGCTCAGGCAGGTCAGCATGGAGCAGTAACTATTGCTACTAATATGGCAGGCCGTGGTACTGATATTAAGCTTGATGATGCTGCAAGAGCAGCAGGCGGTCTTAAGATTATAGGTACAGAAAGACATGAATCAAGACGTATCGATAACCAGTTAAGAGGTCGTTCAGGTCGTCAGGGTGATGTTGGTGAATCTAAGTTTTACATTTCATTGGAAGATGATATTATGAGATTGTTTGCTTCAGAGAAGCTTATGTCAATCTTTAATGCATTAGGTGTTCCAGAGAATGAAGAAATTCACCATAAGTCATTAACTAAGACTATTGAAAGAGCACAGAAGAAGATAGAAGGAAATAACTTTGGCATAAGAAAGAACCTTATGGAATATGATAAGGTTAACAATGACCAGAGAGAGATTATATACGCTGAAAGAGCAAGAGTTCTTAACGGCGAGAATATGAGAGATGCAATTATCAAGATGATGAATGAAGTAATTGAATCTCAGGTTGACATGTTTGTTGGCGATGATCAGGAGACTAAGGATTGGGATGTGGCAGGTTTAAGTCAGTCATTATTTGAAATTATTCCTGTAAAACTTGAAATTCCAAAGAGCGAGATTGAACATCTTTCAAAAGCTGAATTTAAACAGTTATTGAAGGAAGCTGCAGTTAAGCTTTACGAAGCTAAGGAAGCTGAGTTCCCAGAACCTGAACATATTAGAGAATTAGAAAGAATCGTTCTGTTAAGAGTAATCGACAGAAAGTGGATGGATCACTTAGATGATATGGAACAGTTGAAACAGGGTATTGGTCTTATGGCTTATGGTCAGAGAGATCCTGCTGTTGAATACAAGATTCAGGGCTTTGAAATGTTTAATGACATGATTGAAGGTATCAAAGTTGAAACTGTTAAGACTTTATATCATATTCAGGTTGAACAGAAAGTTGAACGTGAAGAGGTGGCAGAAGTTACAGGAACAAATAAGGATGATACAGGTGTTAGCAAGACTAAACACAGAGAATCTGAAAAGATTTATCCAAATGATCCTTGTCCATGTGGTTCAGGAAAGAAGTATAAAAACTGTTGTGGACGTAAGGCTTAATACAACGGCTTGAATTATAAAGAAAGGGGTTGCTTTAGACGACTCCTTTCTTTTTTAAAAATCTAGAAAAAGTAAGATTGAGGTATGACGTGGTAGAACTTGAACAATACAAATATCAATGGAATCAATATGCAGATCAATTGGAAGAACTGCGCAAAGCCTTTGACATACAGGCAAAAAAAGAAAGAATAGAAGAAATTGAAGGAATAATGGAAGAACAGGGATTTTGGGATAATTTAACAAGGTCTCAGGAAATAACAAAAGAATTAAAACAATTAAAAGACAGTCTTGAAACCATTGAACACCTTCAGCAGAAATATGAAGATCTTGGAACTTTAATTGAAATGGGTGAAGAGGAAAATGATGCTTCAATAGTAGAAGAAGTTGAGCAGGAAACGAAAGAGTTTATAGATGAATTTGAAAAAACTAAAATAGAGACTCTTTTGTCAGGAGAATATGACAAAAACAATGCCATTGTAAAAATCAATGCAGGAGCAGGGGGAACAGAGTCTTGTGACTGGGCAAGTATGTTATATAGAATGTATACCCGTTGGGCAGAAAGTAAGGGATATAAAACAGAAGTACTTGATTTCCTTGATGGAGACGAGGCAGGAATAAAGTCCATAACATTTCAGGTTAACGGCGAAAACGCATATGGTTATTTGAAATCAGAAAAAGGAGTTCACAGACTAGTTAGAATATCTCCTTTTAATGCAGCAGGAAAAAGACAGACTTCTTTTGCTTCATGTGATGTAATGCCTGATATTGAGGAAGACCTTGATGTTGAAATAAATGATGATGACATTAGAATTGATACTTACCGTTCAAGTGGTGCCGGTGGACAGCACATTAACAAAACATCATCGGCGGTAAGAATAACACATAACCCTACAGGAATTGTTGTACAGTGTCAGAATGAAAGATCTCAGCTTCAGAATAAAGATAAGGCTATGAAGATGTTAAAAGCTAAGCTTTATGTTCTAAAAAAACAGGAAGAAGAGGAAAAACGTTCAGGAATTAGAGGAGAAGTAAAAGAGATTGGATGGGGTAGCCAGATACGTTCTTACGTTATGCAACCATATACAATGGTAAAGGATCACAGAACAAATCAGGAGATAACAGACGTTGGAAAAGTAATGGATGGTTACATTGATCCCTTTATAAATGCATACTTAAAATGGATTAATATTAAGAAAGATAACTAATTTTTGTTGCGGATTACCATTAACCGTGCTATTATTCAATGGTAAAATAAACTAAACTTTAACAAGCGAGGAATAAACATGATAAAAGTGGCAATTTTAGGATACGGAACAGTAGGTTCAGGAGTATTCCAGATTATTAAAGAGAACAAAGAATTAATTACAAACAAAGCAGGACAGGAAATTGACATAAAATATGTACTTGATTTAAGAGAGTTTCCAGGAGATCCTTGTGAGAATGTATTAGTTCATGATTACAATATTATTTTAAATGACCCTGAAGTTGAGGTTATTATAGAAGTAATGGGAGGGCTTAAACCATCATACGATTTTGTTAAGTCGGCATTAGAAGCAGGCAAGAGTGTTTGTACATCAAACAAAGAACTTGTTGCAAAATATGGTGCAGAATTAATTAAGATTGCCCAGCAGCATAACAGAAACTTTTTGTTTGAAGCTGCAGTAGGTGGTGGAATCCCTATTATACGTCCACTTAACATGCATATTACAGCTGATAAGATATGTGAAATAACAGGTATCTTAAATGGTACAACAAATTACATTTTAACAAAAATGGACAAAGAAGGAGCTGACTTTGACAGCACTTTAAAACAGGCACAGGATTTAGGCTATGCTGAAAGAAATCCTGAAGCTGATATCGAAGGCTATGACGCAGTTAGAAAGATTGCTATATTAGCATCTTTAGCAAAAGGTAAAACTGTAAACTTTGAAGAAATTTATACAGAAGGAATTTCAAAAATTACAGCAGAAGATTTTAAATATGCTAAGGCTATGGGACGATCAATTAAGTTATTAGGTAAGTGCAAGAACGAGGATAATCAGGTAGTTGCATCTGTAGCACCTAGACTTTTGGCACCGGATCATCCATTATTTAACGTTAGTGGTGTTGTAAACGGAATACTTGTACGTGGAAATATGGTAGGTGACTTAGTATTTATCGGTAGTGGTGCAGGAAAGCTTCCAACAGCCAGCGCAGTTGTGTCTGACGTGGTGGATAGTGTAAGACATCTTAATGTATCAACAACAGTAATGTGGGATGAAGAAAAATTAGAATTAGAAGACTTTTCAAAGTCAAAGAAGAAATTCTTTGTTAGAAGTAGTAGTTCAAAAGAAGACATTGAAAAGGTATTTGGCAATGTTGAATATGTTGATGCTAACATTGATGGAGAATTTGGATTTATTACAGAAAAGATTAGTGAAGCTACCTTTGCAAAAAAAGCAGATGAATTAGGCACAGTAATCTCTAGAATTAGAATAGAAGGTTAATTTTATTAACTATATCTCATATAACCGCATAATATAAAATAAGATTAAGGGGAAAATATAACATGAAGGAAACAAAGGTTGTTAAGTTTGGGGGAAGTTCATTAGCTGACGCTAAGCAGTTTAAAAAGGTTGCAGAAATAATATTAGATGATCCAACAAGACGTTTTGTTGTAGCATCTGCACCGGGAAAAAGATATGTGGAAGACATTAAAGTAACAGATATGCTCTACAAATGCTATGAAATGGCGTCAGAAGGACAGAACTTTGATGAGCAGTTCCAGATGATTAAGGACAGATATAATAACATTATTATGGACTTAGGAATTGAAGATTTTTCTTTAGAGGAAGATTTTGAAATTATAAAGGGAGCTTTTTCACATATGGCAGGCCGTGATTATGCAGCCAGCCGTGGTGAATTTCTTAACAGTAAGGTTTTAGCTAAGTATTTAGGCTTCGACTTTATTGATGCGGCAAAATATATTTTCTTTGATGATATGGGACAGTTTGACTGGGACAAAACAGCAGAAAAATTAATTCCAAAACTTGCAGCAACAGAGAAAGCAGTAGTACCGGGATTCTACGGCTCAATGCCAAATGGAACAATCAAAACATTTTCACGTGGAGGTTCTGACGTAACAGGTTCTATTATTGCCAGAGCAGCAGAAGCTAAGCTTTATGAAAACTGGACAGATGTTAGCGGATGCCTTATTTGTGATCCTAGAATTGTTAACAATCCGGCTCCAATTAACACAATTACATATAGTGAACTTAGAGAATTAGCATATATGGGTGCAACTGTACTTCATGAAGATGCTATTTTCCCAGTAAGAGCAGCAGGCATTCCTGTAAATATAAAGAATACTAATTGCCCGCAGGACAGAGGAACAATGATTGTATCAGAAACAGCAGAACCTTGTGAACATATTATTACAGGTATTGCAGGTAAAAAAGGTATGTCTGTAATCAATATTGAAAAAGACAAGATGAACAGCGAAGTTGGATTTGGTAGAAACGTTCTTCGTGCATTAGAAAAGAGCAATGTAAGTTTTGAACATATGCCATCAGGTGTAGATACAATGAGCGTTGTTATTCAGACAGATAAGTTAGCAGGCAAGGAAACAACAATTCTTGATGAAATTAGATCAAGAGTGCATCCTGACCAGTTATACATTGAAAGCAACTTAGCTCTTATTGCAGTTGTAGGTCGTGGAATGAAGAGTGCAAGAGGTACAGCGGCAATCTTATTTACAGCTTTAGCAGATGCAAGAGTAAATATTAAGATGATTGATCAGGGTTCTTCAGAATTAAACATCATTATCGGTGTTGCAGAGGAAGACTTTGAAGTAGCAATGAAAGCTATTTACAATGCATTCATTAAGGTAAAAAAATAAATAGCAGACAACCTTTGTTAAAAAGTTGACAAAGATTTATATAAGTACTATAATGACATAGTAAAAATTAAAAAATTCTTCGGGGCAGGGTGAAATTCCCTACCGGCTGTGATTGCGAATGCATAAGTCAGCGAGCCAATGGCATGATATGGTGTGAATCCATAACCGACAGTAAAGTCTGGATGAGAGAAGACAGGAGCGTAATTATCGTAGATTAATTAAGGATTCTAAAAGCCACTGGAATCTTGCAATCAGTAATTTATGAATATTACATTTCTATATTTGCTTTGTATTTAAGCCCTGGAAACTATTTCCGGGGTTTTCTTTTTGCCACAAAAAGAAAGATACGGCAAATCAAATCACCAATAAGTGTTGAAGAATTTTGAAAAAAGAAAAAGGAGATTTAAAATGAAAAAAGTATTTACTACAAAAAATCTGGTTCTTATGGCAATGTTCTCAGCACTTGCCGCAGTGTTAATGTTATGGGAATTTCCAATTCCTTTTATAGCACCAAACTTTTATGAAATTGATTTAAGTGAGATTCCAATTCTTGTAGGTTCATTTATTATGGGACCTGTATCGGGAGTAATTATGGAAGCAATAAAGATTATCCTTAAATTATTAATTAAGGGAACTTCAACAGCATATGTTGGAGATTTCGCAAACTTCTGTATAGGAGTATGTTTGGTAGTACCCGCAAGTATAATTTACCAGAAACACAAAACAAAAAAGAATGCCTTCATTGGAATGTTAGTTGGAACGTTGTTCATGGCTGTAGCAGGTGTTGTTCTTAACTATTTCGTAATGATACCATTTTATGTTAAGGCATTTGGAATGCCATTAGAAGCAATTATTGGTGCAGGGGCAAAGATTCAGCCTTTAGTTACAAACAAATTAAGTTTTACAATAGTATGTGTGGCACCGTTTAACATTGTTAAGGGCATAATAGTAAGTTTGGTAACAGCATTAATTTACAAGCACATTAGTGCTTTCGTAAAAACAATAAAGTTATAAAGTATAAAAAATTAAATAGCAAGTAAAATCCATTATTTTAACCTAGAGGGCGGCATTAAAAGTGCCGTCTTTTTAGTTTTTGTGGAAAAAAAATTATATTGTGTTACAATGGTATTGCTTATTAGGATTGTACAAGTGAATTTTGCTTGGCAATTTATTCAATCAAAAATTTTGTTTGGAGGATATATGGTTTATGAGACTATGTGTTGGGAAGACACATTTAATCTTGGAAAAAAAATAGGACAACAGGCAAAGCCCGGACAGGTTATTTGTCTTAATGGTGATTTAGGAGTGGGAAAGACTGTATTTACCCAAGGATTCGCTAAGGGACTGGGAATCGAAGAAACAGTAAACAGCCCTACTTTTACAATAATTCAGGTGTATGATGAAGGAAGAATACCACTTTATCATTTTGACGTTTATAGAATTGGTGATCCCGAAGAAATGTATGAAATCGGTTATGAAGACTATTTCTTTGGGGAAGGGGTATGCTTAATAGAATGGTCTAAATTAATTGAAGAATTAATTCCAAGTGATGCAGCAACTGTATTAATAGAGAAAGATTTAGAAAAAGGTCTTGATTATAGAAAGGTTACGGTGGAAGGACTATGAGAATTTTGGCAATAGACAGTTCATCTATGGTGGCAACTGTAGCTGTTGTAACAGATGGTGTCTTAACAGCAGAATATACAATTAATCACAAAAAAACACATTCACAGACTTTATTGCCTATGATAGATGAAATAAAGAAGAATATAGATTTGGATATGAATACGGTAGATGCAATTGCAATTGCAGGTGGTCCGGGGTCATACACAGGTCTTAGAATTGGAAGTGCCACAGCTAAAGGTTTCGGACTGGCACTTAATATTCCAATTATAAATATTCCAACAATGGATGCGTTAGCATATAATCTTTTCTCTTCATCTTTTGTTATCTGCCCTATTATGGATGCAAGAAGAGAACAGGTTTACACAGGAATTTACAAGTTTAACGGCACAACAATGGAAGTTATAAAACCACAGTGCATTATGATGATTAGAGATCTTGTAAAAGAATTAAATAATATGTCACAGGCGGTCATGTTTAATGGTGATGGCGTGGATGCTTACAAAGATATAATCGAAGAAGAAATGACAATAGAGCATTATTATGCGCCTGCATCTGTAAACAGAGCAAAGGCTTCATCTTTAGCATCTTTGGCAGAAATTTATTACAAAGAAGGTAAGACTGAAACAGCAGCTGAGCACGCACCGGAATATTTAAGATTATCTCAGGCTGAAAGAGAATTAAAAGAAAAAATGGAAAGAACAAAAGATGCAGGAAATAATCTATAGGTTAATGAGTGAAGGGGATATAAAACAGGTTGCAGCAATAGAGAAGGAAATTTTTTCTCTACCATGGTCTGAAAAATCCTTTTTGGATTCTTTAAAAAACGAAAATACTGTATATATAGTAGCAGAAATTAAAGATGAAATTGTGGCATATTGTGGAGCATATATTTCTTTTGAAGAAGCTGACATTAGCAATGTGGCAGTCAAAGAAAATTTTAGAAGAAAGAATGTGGCTGAGAATATGTTAAATAAACTTTTTTATGAATGTGGAAAAAAAGGAGTGTCAGATATTACTTTGGAAGTAAGAGAGACTAATGTTCCGGCAATAAGTTTATATGAAAAACTAGGCTTTGAAGAAGCGGGAATACGTAAGAATTTTTATGAAAAACCTGTTGAAAATGCTCTTATTATGTGGAAACATGATTAGAAGAACTTTCCACTAGTATTTGAAAGTGTTTATAGTTAGAATGAAACAAGACTAATTATTAACACAGGAGGAAAGTATGAGAGTATATAAAGATAAAAAATTAACGAAAGTAGTATGTAACAATTGTGGAAAAAATATTAAAGTGAATAATTCCACAATAGAGGAAGGTGCATTTTTCGCAGATTATAAGTGGGGGTATTTTTCAAAAAAAGATGGAAGAGAAGACACTTTTGATTTGTGCGAAAAATGCTATGATGAAATAACAGAAAAATTTTTATACAAAATAAATACAAAAAATTATACAGAATTGTTATGATTTTAATCATTTAGAAAATGGAGAAGGTATGTTAGATGTTTGTTTACTTGGCACAGGGGGAATGATGCCACTTCCAAGAAGATGGCTTACAGCCCTTATGTGCAGATATAATGGAAAAAATATATTAATAGATTGTGGAGAGGGCACTCAGGTTGCAATCAAAGAAAAAGGCTGGACATTTAAGCCTATTGATGTGATCTGCATTACACATTATCATGCAGATCATATTAGTGGCTTGCCGGGTTTACTTTTAACAATGGGAAATGCAGAGAGAACGGAACCTCTTACAATGATAGGTCCAAGAGGATTGACAAAAGTTGTCAATGCTCTTAGAATCATAGCACCTGAATTACCTTTTGACATTAATTTTATTGAACTTGCTGAAGGTGAGCAAACACTGAAATTTGAAGATTTCAGGATTAAAGCTTTTAGAGTAAAGCATAATATAGTTTGCTACGGATATTCCATAGAAATAGATCGTGGAGGAAAATTCAACCCTGAAGCGGCAAAAAAACTTAATATACCTATAAGAAGTTGGGGAAAACTTCAAAAAGGTGAGACGGTTGAAGTTGATGGTGTAACATTTACACCTGATATGGTAGTTGGTGCACCAAGAAAAGGTTTAAAAGTTACTTATACAACAGATACAAGACCAGTGCCTGTAATAGCAGAGGCGGCAAAAGGGGCGGACCTTTTTATATGCGAAGGGATGTATGGCGAACCTGATAAGGATGCCAAGGCAAGAGAACATAAACATATGACATTTAAAGAGGCTGCAAAGATTGCAAAAGAGGCACAACCTAAGGAAATGTGGCTTACACATTTCAGCCCTTCATTAGTAAGACCTTTAGAGTATATGGATACAGTTACGGATATATTTGAAAATGCTAAAGCAGGAAAGGATGGAATGTCTGTTAATTTATGTTTTGAGGACTAAACTTATTAACATTAATCAGACAGAAAAAGAAAAGGTGTTAACATGGAAGAAGTTAAAATATTAGCAATTGAAAGTTCTTGTGACGAAACAGCGGCAGCAGTAGTAGTTAACGGTAGAGAAGCATTATCTAATGTTATTTCATCTCAGATAGATTTACATACTTTATATGGTGGTGTTGTGCCTGAAATCGCATCAAGAAAACATATTGAAAATATAAATTATGTTATAGAAAAAGCTTTGTCGGACGCTAATTGCACATTAGATGACATAGATGCAATAGGTGTTACATATGGACCGGGCTTAGTTGGAGCTTTATTGGTAGGTGTGGCAGAAGCAAAGGCTATATGCTTTGCAAAGGACATACCTTTAATTGGCGTGCACCATATTGAAGGACATATTTGCGCTAATTATGTTGAAAACAAGGAATTAGAGCCACCATTTGTGTGCCTTGTAGTATCAGGTGGACATACTCATTTAGTTGTTGTTGAAGATTATGGAAAATACAAAATTCTTGGAAAAACAAGAGATGATGCAGCAGGTGAAGCTTTTGATAAGGTTGCAAGAGCAATAGGTTTAGGATACCCGGGAGGCCCTAAAATTGACAAAATCTCAAAAGAAGGCAACCCTCATGCATATGAGTTTCCAAGGACAAAAATAACTAACAGTATTTATGATTTTAGCTTTAGCGGGCTTAAATCGGCAGTACTTAACCAGCTTAATTTGTCAAAAATGAAAGGCGAAGAGATTAATCCTGCAGATGTGGCAGCATCTTTCCAAAAATCCGTAGTGGATACTTTAGTAAGCAGAGCAATGATTGCCCTTGAAGAAACAGGAATGAAAAAGTTTGCCATAGCAGGTGGAGTGGCTTCAAACACAGCCATCAGAGCAGCTTTCAAGGAAGAATGCGAAAAGAGAGGCGTGGAATTTTATCATCCGTCACCTATTTTGTGTACAGACAACGCAGTAATGATAGGCTCAGCAGCTTATTATGAATATAAAAACGGAATTACACACGGTTGGGATTTAAATGCTATTCCAAATTTAAAATTAGGTGAAAGATATGAATAAAATAACAGCAATAGTATTGGCTGCAGGAAGTGGCAGTCGAATGAAAAGTAAAACAAAAAAACAATTTATGGAAATAAAGGGAAAGCCGGTTATCTGGTATTCCCTTTTTGAATTTGAAAAAAGCAGAGTAGATGAAATAATTCTTGTTACAGGAAAAGAGGACATAGATTACTGCAAAAAAGAAATTGTAGAAAAATATAATCTTAAAAAAATTAAAAATGTAGTAGCAGGTGGAAGCGAAAGATATGAGTCTGTTTATAATGGGTTAAAAGAAGTAACGGGAAACATAGTTCTTATTCATGATGGTGCAAGGCCTTTGATAAATAATGAAATTATAGAAAGAAGTATAGAAGGTACTATAAAAAGTGATGCCTGTGTGGTAGGAGTACCGGTCAAAGATACAATAAAAAGAGCCAACAAAGAAGGGTATATTATAGATACCCCAAATAGAAGTGAATTATGGATAACTCAAACACCACAAAGTTTTAAGACGGATTTAGTAAAGATGGCATATAAAAAAATGAAAGAAGAATTAGAAAAAGGTAATACGACTCTAAATATAACAGATGATGCAATGGTGGTGGAAGAGTTTACAACAAATCAGGTAAGATTTGTTCAGGGTGATTACAAAAATATAAAAGTCACCACACCGGAGGATATAGATATAGCAGAATTATTTATTGAATTGGACGCCAAATAGAAATAGTATAAATGCAAATAAAGGTAACAAAACACGATGGTTTTGATTAAACAGATTGATTTAGTCTTTGTAAATTCACAATCACTACAACCATAAAAAAACGATGTTTATCTGTATTTTGAATGAGAAAAAACAAGAAAATAATAGCTTGAAATGCCTATAAATAAAGGAAAAACAGGCGAAAATTGAAAATAAAATAAAAAACCTTGAAAAAAGTTGTGAAAAAGTGTTGACATTGTCAAATACAGATGATATTATAATGGAGCGCGTCAGACAGAACGACGCACTTGGAGAGGTGTCCGAGCGGTTTATGGTGCCGGTCTTGAAAACCGGTGAGGGTCAAACCTCCGTGGGTTCGAATCCCACCTTCTCCGCTATAGAAGTGAAGAACTTCTATTTTTATTTGAAAAGTTTCTTCTTAAAAGAGTCAACTGCTTGGAGAAGTACCCAAGTGGCTGAAGGGGCTCCCCTGGAAAGGGAGTAGGTCGTTAGTAGCGGCGCGAGGGTTCAAATCCCTCCTTCTCCGTTTGTTTTATGAAAACTCATAAAACTTTTTAAAAAAAGTTCTTGACAAACAAAAACAGCTATGTTAATATAAACAAGATGTCGCTTGAAAAGAACGACACAAACAAAGAACCTTGATAACTGAACAATAGACAACAACAACCCTTGAAAATTTCTTTAAGAGAAGATTTTTAAGAACGGTTTTTAAACAAACCAAAACAACAGTAAAAAGGGAAGAATTAGCTAGTTAGTTGGTTCTGAACTGGATACAAACACTTTTAACGAGAGTTTGATCCTGGCTCAGGATGAACGCTGGCGGCGTG
>OFMO01000056.1_pt1 | contig 107437 bp, 104 predicted proteins | sample 1541821 | NCBI WGS metagenome assembly OFMO01 (sample SAMN04209253, study PRJEB22552) | human gut metagenome | biome: gut; material: feces | host: Homo sapiens | place: USA: Oklahoma | reverse complement strand
TGTTGTAAAAGTTAATGATTTCAGTATCTTTCATAATGTCATCTCCTTGAATGTGATGACATTATAATGCTACTGGATCATTGTTACTGTCCATATATTTGTACAATATTAAAATATGTTCACCATTTTGCTAATATAGCCAAAAAAATTCGAGTGATAGCGGAAAGCTGTCACTTTTTTTTTTCCATCGAATTGTAAGGATCAGGAGGATATATGATTGCATTTTTAGATTGGTTAAATGGTATTCTTTGGGGAGTACCGCTCATCGCCTTAATGATTATTACAGGCTTGTACTTTACAATTCGTTCAGGATTCTTTCAGTTCCGTCACTTTGGCTGGATTTTAAAACATACAGTTGGAACACTTGCACAAAAGGATACAAAAGTTACTGACGATAAAAAAGTGATTTCCCCTTTTGAAGCAATCTGTACTGCAGTTGGTGGTACTGTTGGATTTGGTAACATTGCTGGTGTAGCTACTGCTGTAGCAAGTGGTGGTCCTGGTGCTGTTTTGTGGATGTGGCTGACTTCATTTTTAGGATTGATTCTAAAACAGGTCGAAGTTACACTTGGCTGTTATTACCGTGAAACAAATAACAATGGCGAAAAATTTGGTGGTCCTACTTACTACATGCAGAAAGGACTTGGTGAACAGCGTCATTGGGGAAACAAATGGAAAATCCTTGCGGTGATTTTCGGTATTGGTATTTTCTCAACATTCTTTATTACATCTAGTAATCTAACTGCTTCTGAAGTTGTTGCAGGTGCATTTAACTTCAATGGTATTACAGTATCTGGCTATTTCATTGATGGCAGAATCGTTGTTGGTGCCCTTCTTTGTTTAGCTACATATATTATCACTGCTGGTGGTACAAAAGGTGTTGCTTCCATCTTCAGTAAGCTTGTTCCTTTCATGAGTATTGCATATATCATCATGGGAATCTTGATGATCATTGTAAATATCAATGCTGTTCCAAATGCATTCTCTATGATTTTCACAAATGCATTTACTGGTACTGCTGCTGTTGGTGGATTTGCTGGTGCAGCTGTATCTAAAATTATTCAGACAGGTATGGCACGTTCCGTATATTCTAACGAAGCTGGTTGGGGTACTTCTCCAATGATTCATTCTTCTGCGGATACACCTCACCCAATTGAACAAGGTTTATGGGGATCATTTGAAGTATTCTTCGATACATTTATCGTTTGTTCGATCACTGCTCTATCTGTTATCTTAAGTGGTACATGGGCAGATGGTGCTACTGGTGGCGCATTGGCATTGAGTGCTTTCAATCAAAGCTTTGGAACAGTTGGCAGTATCTTGCTGGCAATTATCATGGTTATTTTCACAATTACTACTTCTGGTGGATGGTTTACATATTATCTTGCAATTCTTGAACATATTAATATGAAGAAAACTCGTTTTTCTGAATTATTAATTAAAGCATTCTACGCAGTACGTTCCCTTCCTGGATTATTATGGACAATCTATCTTGTACATGCACAGAATACAGGATTTATCTGGACAGTTGTAGATATTACTTCTGCAATCCCTACATTTGTTAACGTCTTTGTTATCTTGCTTTTATCCAATGAATATTTTAGACTTTTAAAAGACTATAAGGCTAGATATATGGGAATTGGCGAAGTTGATGATAATACAGTCTTATTCTACGAAGACAAGAAAGTTGAGGACTAATCATGGATTTATTTTATAACGGTAACGTTTTTACTGGAGACAGCTTTGTTGAAGCATTTGTAGTAGATGGCAATCATTCTGTTGCGACTGGAAGAAGTGAAGAACTGCTTGAAAAGTATTCTTATGCGACAAAGCATAACTTAAACAATAAATTTGTTTGTGCTGGCTTCAATGATTCACATATGCATGTACTAAATGATGGCTATTCATTAGAAACAATCCAGTTGGCAGGTCATACTTCTTCTTTAAAAGAAATGAAAGAATATATTGCTGAAGAAGTTAAAAGTCGTCAAATAAAAAATGGACAATGGATACGCGCAAGAGGATGGAATCACGATTTCTTTACAGATGTGAATCGTTTCCCTACACGCTATGATCTTGATGAAATTTCTCAAACAAATCCAATCTGTATTGTTAGAGCTTGTGGACATGCTTGTGTTGTAAACTCTAAAGCATTAGAAATGATTGGCATTGATAAGAATACAAAACAAGTGGATGGTGGAAGATTCGATGTTGATGAAAATGGTGAGCCATTAGGTATTTTCCGTGAAAATGCATTGGATCTTGTTTATGCAAAACTGCCTCAGCCTACACGCGAAGATTTAAAGAAGATGTTGATTCTTGCAATGAAGCAGTTGAATTCTTTTGGTGTTACTTCTGCCCAGACAGATGACTTTGTTGTGTTCCACGGTTTAGACTATCATGAAATCATTCAAGCTTATGAAGAATTAAAAGAAGAAGGTAGAATGACTGTGCGTATCAACCAGCAGAATCATTTTACAAACCTTAAAAGCTTGAAAGAATTTGTTGAAGAAGGTCATTATACTGGCTTAGGCGATGAATTCTTTAGATTTGGTCCATTAAAGATGTTAGGTGACGGTTCTCTTGGTGCGCGTACAGCATTTATGAGTGCGCCATATGCAGATGACCCTTCTACATGTGGTATTCCTGTATACTCTCAGGAAACATTTGATGAAATGATTGGCTATGCACATAACCATAACATGCAGGTAGCAATCCACTCTATTGGTGATGGTATCTTGGATCGTATCATGAATGCGATTGAAAAAGCGCAGAATGAAAATCCAAGAGAAGACGCTCGTCATGGTATTATCCATTGTCAGATTACCCGTCCAGATCAGTTAGATCGTATGGCTAAGTTAAATCTACATTGTTATGCTCAGACAATCTTCCTGGATTACGATATCAAGATCGTTGAAGATAGAGTTGGCAAAGAAAAAGCTGCTTCCAGCTATAACTTCAAAACACTCATGAAGAAAGGTGTTCATGTATCCAATGGTTCTGACTGCCCTGTTGAACTGCCTAACGTATTAGGTGGAATGCAGTGTGCAATTACGCGTTCTACATTGAAAGAACATATTGGTCCATACCTTCCTGAAGAAGCATTTACAGTCAAAGAAGCAATTTTATCTTTTACAACAGAAGCTGCACGTGCTTCCTTTGAAGAAAAAATCAAAGGCAAGATTGAAAAAGGCATGCTTGCTGACTTTGTCATCTTAGATGAAAATCTATTTGAAGTAGATCCATATCACATCAATGATGTAAAGGTTCTACAGACATGGATGAATGGTAAACAAGTATATTAACTAAGAATCCCAAGTGAATTGACTTGGGATTTTTTGATGAAGTATAAAAAAACTATGACACAATCTGACACTGATATGATCAGATGTACCATAGTTTTTATTCTTTTAGTTTTTGCTTTCTTTCATAGAAGCAATCGCAAAGCTTCTAGATTCTAATACTTTTAATAAAGCATTGGCAGTATCTAGAGAAGTCATACAGCTGATATTATTTTCTGCAGAAACTCTTCTGATCAAGAATCCATCCTGATTTGTCTTACGGTCATGATTGTGGTTTGTATTGATAACAAACGCGACCTTGCCTTCCTGGATCAGATTCAATACGTTATCTTCTACATCTTCACTGATTTTCTTTGTCTGATGTACATAAAGACCATTTTCTTTCAAGAATCCAGCTGTACCTTCCGTTGCATATAAACCATATCCAATACGATAGAATCTTCTAGCAATATCTAGAATATCTTTCTTATCTTCATCCGCAACTGTCAGTAATACAGTACCATATTGTGGAATCTTTACACCACTTGCTATAAGTGCCTTATACAATGCTTTCTCTAAAGAATCATCACAGCCAAGTGCTTCACCTGTGGATTTCATTTCCGGTCCTAAGACCGTATCTACAGATCTCAATTTTGCAAATGAGAATACTGGAGCTTTGACATATACCTGTGTTGTATCTTCCTTCATATATCCAGGTGTAATATTCTGATCAAGTAAAGACTGACCTAAAATACATTTTGTTGCGATATTACACATGCCAATACCTGTAATCTTAGATAAGAATGGGACTGTTCTCGAAGATCTTGGGTTTACTTCCAGAACATAGACTTTCTCATTTTTATCTACAATAAACTGAATGTTATACAATCCGACAAACTTGAAGCCTTTTCCAATACGTATTGCATAGTCAATGATCGTATCTTTAACTTTCTTAGAGATTGTCTGTGTTGGATATACTGAAATAGAGTCACCAGAATGGATACCTGCTCTTTCAATATGTTCCATCACGCCAGGAATGAATACATTTTCTCCATCCGCAATTGCATCAATTTCTAATTCTTTTCCTAATACATAACGGTCAACAAGAATTGGAGAATCATGAGAGATTTCTTTGACTGCAGTTGCCATATACACTTTCAATTCATCATCGTTGTGTACAATTTCCATTGCTCTGCCACCTAATACATAGCTTGGTCTTACAAGTACTGGATAAGAAATCTTATTTGCAATTTCAAGCGCTTTTTCAACAGTGACTGCTGTTTCTCCTTCTGGCTGAGGAATGCCTAGTACATTCAACATGTTTTCAAATTCATGTCGATCCTCTGCCTTATTGATTCCTTCTAAAGATGTACCAAGAATCTTTACACCATGTTCAACTAGACCTGAAGCAAGATTGATTGCAGTCTGTCCACCAAACTGTACAATGACACCTTCTGGCTGTTCTAGATCTACAACATGCATCACATCTTCCACAGTCAATGGTTCAAAGTATAACTTGTCAGAAATAGAGAAGTCTGTAGATACCGTTTCTGGGTTATTGTTGATGATAATTGCTTCATATCCACACTGCTTTAGAGTCTTGACTGTATGTACTGTTGTATAGTCAAATTCAACACCCTGTCCAATACGAATTGGTCCAGAACCAAGTACAATGATTTTCTTTCGATCTGTTCGAATAGATTCATTTTCTTTTTCATATGTGGAATAGAAATATGGTGTTAAAGAAGTAAATTCACCAGCACAGGTATCTACCATCTTATAGACAGGAATCATGTTTTCCTTCTGTTCCATTTCATACAGATCCATTTCCTTCATATTCCAGTTTCTTGCAATATATTTATCCGAGAAACCATTTCTTTTTAATTGATATAGAACTTCTACATCCTTTGGATGTTCTTTCATTTCCTTTTCTAGATCAATTATTCTCTGGATATGCTTCAGGAAGAAATAATCAATATTTGTCAGTGTATGAATTTCGTCCATGGAATATCCCATACGCAGCCATTGTGCAATCGCAAAGATTCTTTCATCATCTCTATCTTTGATCTTCTGATACAATTCTTCTTTAGAATATGCATAGAATTCTTTCTTTTCTAGATGATCAACTTTTACTTCCAAAGATCTGACAGACTTTAAGAATGATTCTTCAAAAGTTCTGCCAATTGACATAACTTCTCCTGTTGCTTTCATCTGTGTGCCTAATTGTCTATCTGCATTTGGGAACTTGTCAAATGGAAGTCTTGGGAACTTTGTTACAACATAGTCTAGTGCTGGCTCAAAGCATGCATAGCTTGTACCTGTAATTGGGTTTTTGATTTCATCCAGTGTTAATCCTGCAGCAAGTTTAGCACTGATGGAAGCAATTGGATAGCCTGTTGCTTTAGATGCCAATGCAGAAGATCTAGATACACGCGGGTTGACTTCAATAACATAGTATTTGAAACTTTTTGGATCTAATGCAAGCTGTACATTACATCCACCACAGATACCTAATGCACGGATGATCTTCAAAGATGCGTTTCTTAGCATCTGGTTTTCTCTATCTGTAAGTGTCTGTACTGGTGCTACGACAATACTGTCTCCTGTATGAATACCGACAGGATCTACGTTTTCCATATTACAGATTACAATTGCATTATTTTTTCTATCTCTCATGACTTCGTATTCGATTTCTTTATAGCCTGCAATAGACTGTTCAATCAAACACTGGTGTACAGGAGACATCTTCAAACCTGTTTCTGTAATATGGCGTAATTCCTCTTCATTATGGGCAAAGCCACCACCTGTACCACCTAATGTATATGCTGGACGTACGACTAGTGGATAGCCTTCACTTTTCGCAAATGCGATTGCCTGATCCACTGTATGTACAATTGCACTTTCAGGTACTGGTTCATGTAATTCATTCATCAAAGATCTGAATAAGTCTCTATCTTCTGCCTTATTGATGGCAGTGATATCTGTACCAAGGATTTCTACTCCAAATTCATCAAGAATTCCATCTTTATGCAATTCCACAACAAGATTTAAACCTGTCTGTCCACCAAGAGAACCTAAGATAGCATCTGGTCTTTCCTTAAAGATAACTCGTTTTGCGAATTCTACTGTTAATGGTTCAATGTATACTTTGTCAGCAATCGCAGCATCTGTCATGATTGTCGCTGGATTAGAGTTGATCAGGATAACTTCATATCCCTCTTCACGTAATGACTGACAGGCTTGTGAACCGGCATAGTCAAATTCTGCAGCTTGTCCAATCACAATTGGTCCACTGCCAATAACCATAATTTTATGAATATCTGTACGTCTAGGCATGTGCATTCTCCTTATCCATCATTTCAATAAATTTATCAAATAAATATGTACTGTCTTGGGGTCCAGCATTTGCTTCTGGATGATACTGTACCGCAAAGCATGGGTATTTTGTATGTCTAACGCCTTCACAACTGCCATCATTCAATGCTCTATGAGACATCACCAGATCTGTTCCTTCTAGACTGTCAATATCTACCGCAAAGCCATGGTTTTGAGAAGTGATTTCTGTTCTGCCTGTTTCTAGATTGACAACTGGATGGTTTGCGCCACGATGACCAAACTTCAGCTTATATGTTTTTGCACCTTGTGATAAGGCAATCAGCTGACATCCAAGACAGATACCAAATACAACTGTATGAGGAATCAGTTTTTTAATTGTTTCAATGACTTCAGGAAGATCTTCAGGATCACCAGGACCATTACTTAACATGACACCATCTGGATTAAAGCTCATGATTTCTTCAAAGCTTGTGTTGTATGGCACAACAACAAGATCACAATCACGCTTTGCCAATTCTCTTTGAATTGAAAGCTTGACACCAAAATCCATCATGACTACTTTCTTGCCTCTTCCAGGAATTGGATACATGGAACGTGTAGATACTCTTTCTACCTGATCATGCAGGAAGCTTTCCTTCTTTAACTGCTCTACTAAAGATGGAATTTCTTCTTCTGTATCACAGAAAGAAGCTTTTAATGTTCCCATAGAACGGATCTTCTTTGTGATTGCACGTGTATCCACACCAAAGATGCCTGGAATTTTCTTATCTTTCATATACGCATCCAAAGTCATCTCTTCTCTGAAATTGCTTGGAAATGGACAATAGTCTCTCATCACAAAGCCAAATACTGCAGGAACAAGACTTTCATTATCATCACGGTTGATACCGTAGTTTCCAATCAAAGGATATGTCATCATAACAATCTGACCACAATAAGAGTTATCTGTCAGAATTTCCTGATATCCAGTCATGGAAGTATTAAATACTAACTCACCTGTACTGTAACAATTGCTGCCTAATGCCTCTCCTTCATAAAAAGAGCCATCTTCTAAAACGAGATACCTTTTCATATGCTTCTTCCTCCTTGTAAAAAAAAGACAGTTCCACAAATATGAACTGTCAAATAGAATTTAAAAATGTAAAAAGAACGTTACGAGAACAATTTGGAAACCTAGTTAAAGTAGAATTCATCATAGCCGTCCTCCTTCTTATCGTCAAATATAGTAACAGTCTCTTCCGTTTTCTGCAACAAAAATTTTTACAAGAAAACAATATTTCATTTTTATTCCATCAGTAAAACTTAAAATTCATGATAAATAAGAAATTTATCAGAGATATTGATATTTCAATTTATTTATTCCATTGTTCGGCCTGTTCATTGACAATGCGCAATGCATTCAATGTTCTTGGATATCCCATGAATGGTACACAGTTAGAAATGACCTTAATCAAAAATTCCTTATCATTTCCTAAGCCAAAGTTTGCCTGTGTATGACCAGCTAATTGTACTTCACAGCCACCCTGTGCATACAGAAAACAGAACGTAATCATTTCTCTTGTTGCATAGTCTAAACCATTTCTTGTATACACATCACCAAAACAGTTTTCTACCAGCCATTTGTTGATATGCTTTGATTCTTTTGGACCCCTTTGACCATTTCCACGCATGTGTTCACCAAAGATATCGATCTGGCACTGTTCACCCTTCTCATAGCGATTATTGACTGTTGTTGTAGATTGTGAAGGTAATGGAAGTGTATATCCCATTTCTTCTAGAATTTCATTGCTTGCCTTCAAGAATGGATATGTTCTTCCCATGCCTAGATAATCCACTGCCTGATAAATGATTTCTTTAATTTCAACAGGTGTAACGTTAAAACGCAAAGCTGCTTTCATCATCAAACGGAATTCATCAATAGATGATGATCCAATTAATACCGCAAGGATTGCAATAAAACGTGTACGATCGTCTAACTGTTGTCCTTCTTCATTCACAACTTCATCAAAAGCAAAGTTAGTGAAATAATCAAAGAATTCTGGATCTGTTTTCGCTAGATCATTTTCTTCATTTTCAAACATTTTTTCGTAATACTGTTTTGCTTTTTCACTCATTGTCATAATAATTCTCCTGATATATAACGCTGATATGTTTTTTGATTCATTTTATTTACTAGATACAATCACATACCTCGATAGCATCATAATGGAATACATATGTAAAAGCAATAAATTTACTGTGTAAGTATTTTATGTTTTACTTTCTTAACCATATCCTGATCTAACTTATTCAGAAACATTTCAAAATCAATTTGTGATTTTGATTTTATTTCTTTTAGTTTTTTAGCATCCGCAATTTTTCTTTTTGCTTCACTTTCAGGATATCCACCACCAAATGGTTCTGAAAATAATGCTTGGATTGTTTCCTCTAAATTCTTTTCACCTGTATATGTATACTCTTCTCCAAGAGGTAAAGATACTGCATTTCCGTTATTAATCTGTGCAAATAAAAATGCATCTTTCGCTGTAGGAACATACCCACATAAAACTCCAGGCATACTATTACATGCAAGCATCATCCCTTGTCCTGAAGAACAACCAGTCACAACAAAATCAACTGTATGACTATTTATCAGCATTCCAATCAACAGCGCAATCTCAACATAAGTAAAATTTTCATCTTCATCTACAAAACATCCAAAATTAATAACTTCTGCATCTTTTGCATATTTCTTTGTATATGTATAAAGCATCTCATTTTTGGATGCTTGTGAACTTGCCTGTACAACTGCTATCTTCATTTCTATTGTATATATAAATTAGCTCCTACAGTTGAGTCAAATCTATATACATCTCCTTTCTCTTCCGGCTTAGTATCGGTCCGGAAACCGAGTTGAATTGAAATTGTGAATGCGTACTTGTATCTCATTTTAATAATTGAAATATCTCCATCTAGGATATATAGTTGATTCAAGCAAAGAAATATCATTAGCAATTTCGATGGTGGTATCTAATGCTCTTGCAGGTTTATTTCAAAAGCATGGCCACAATCCATTTCCAATCCAAATGCTGAACAATCATCTACTAGCTAATGATCAATCATTGTTGCAGATATAGGCAGTCCCTCATCTTCATGCATTCTTATAAATCCTAAAAAACTAACCACCACTTCCAACTTGCATATTAAATTCAACTGTACTATTATCAATCTCTTTTTCTGCAAGAATTAAAATGTTGATTAGTAACAACTCCATAAATACACCTTGTAAATTATCTTTTTTCGTTCTTACTAATTTCTATTGCCATTTCGTTAGCTATAACACCAGTCCCTAAAACTGCTTAATAAATATCTTTCATCAAGTCTTTCTCTTGAATATATTTAACTACCAAACAAAAGTTTGGAGGCTTTAATAATGCATTTTACATTATGCAATAATAATTAACGGAATAAACGAGAAAACAATGTCTTTTTCTTTATTCCTGCCATCTTTCTTATCGTATCTCCTTCTGAGTAGCCTCTCGTTTCAGCTTCGCTTATCATCTTTTCAGCTCTTACAGGATCACCTAATTTAGCAATTGCAACAGCATAATTTGCTTGTGCAATCCAATAATCAAATTCACATTTATCAATCAACGGCAAACTTTTCACATAACATTGTTTTGCCTTTTCATATTCGCACTTCAACAAATATATAACACCCATATTTGTATATGCTGTCCCTTCATAGGGATTTAGCCCTATCGCTTGCTCATAAAACATCAATGCCTTTTCTGTATTATTTAAGACTCTACAACGTCTACCAAGATGAATCATAATTATGGAATTATTTTCATCTAAAGCAAGTGCTTCTGCTAAAACACTACATTCTTCAGTATATTGTTTGCTTTCATGCAATCTGTTTGCTTTTTCTAATAGCGCTATTACCTTCGCTTCAGTCAATATGTTATTTTTTTCTTTGCCATCGCTATCTAACAAGTATTTACTTCCACAGTATCCGCAAACATACATATTTCCATATCTTTTTAGTTTTGATGCACCACAAGCTTCACATTGTAATCTGATCATAGTATAACCCTCCCTCCTATAGCAATAAAACATTAGATATTAAAGAATGAATGAACATAATTATAACAATGCCTTCATTTTTATCTTAAATTATTATAATAATTCCCTATATCTATATTTATAATTTAATATTACCATATATAAGATACACAAACATAAAAATACGAACTTTTATGAAATACCTATCAATCTCAAAAAGTCCGTACATTCAATATTTAAAGTTTATTTTTCTTTTCTTGTAAGCAAGATTACATTTTCCACATGTTTTGTAAATGGGAAGTTATCTACAGGAACAATCTTCTTTATTTGATAATGCTTTAAGAAAGCAATATCTCTTGCCTGTGTTGATGGATTACATGAGATATAAACAATCTTGTCTGACTTTAAATGATCCAATTGCTTCATAAACTTTTCTGTAAATCCATTTCTAGGTGGATCTAAGAATACAACATTTGGAGAATCTTCTAACTGTTCAATAAATTCTTCACTGTCACATGCAATAAACTGTGCATTCTTAATACCATTTCTTTTCGCATTACCAATCGCATCACGAATAGAATCTTCATTGATTTCAACCCCTAAAACAAATGATGCTTTCTTAGATGCAATCAATGAAATTGTTCCAATACCGCAGCACATATCTAGTACAGTATCTGTACTCTTAAGCTGTGCCATCTGAATCGCAGTGGAATAAATCTTTTCTGTCTGTACTGGGTTTACCTGATAGAACGTATTTGTTGAAATACGGAATCTTGTATGCATGATTTCATCTTCAATGAAACCTTTTCCATACAACACATGATTCTTTTTGCCAAGTACCATAGAAGTATCATCACTGTTATGATTCAATACAATAGATTTAATTTCAGGATGCATTCTCACCATTTCTTTAACAAATGCATTACTTCCAGGAAGATTCTTGCTACCAATAACAATTGTTAATAGAACATCATTTGTTGCGTGAGAAATACGAATATATGCATGTCTTAAAACACCTCTGCCAGTATCTTCATCATATGATTCAATATGCATCTTTGTTGCTAAAGAACACATATCACGCAAGATATCATTTGCTTTCACATGCTGGATCAGACACATTTTCGTATCAATGACTTTATGTGTATTTTCTTCATACATGCCACATTTAATAACACCATCTCGATTATGAGAAAACGTTGCATAGATCTTATGTCTATAATGGTATGGTTCTTTCATACCAATGACTTGTTCAACATTGTTTTTTGGAAACAATGATTGAATATATTCTTTTTTATTTTTGAGCTGATCTGCATATTCAGTATTAATATATGCACACCCGCCACATTTCTTATACACTGGACAATATTTCATATAATTACCTCCGCAAAAGTCTGTACTGTATGATCATGAAGTTTCTTGAGTCTTTCATATGATTGATGCCCCAAAGAAACCAATGTAATATTTTGAATTCCTAAAGCTGCAGCCGTTTCATAGTCCGCATTTGTATCACCAATATACATGCATTCATTGACATCTGTATTAGTATCTTCCAGCCAACGCAAGCCATTTTCCACTTTACTGCCACCAATAAGATCATTCACACCCATAATACTTGTAAACAATGTATCAATACCTAATCTATGACATTGACTAACAAGTGCCTGATGCTCACAAGAAGAAAGAATAATATTCTGATACCCTTTTTCTTTTGCTTCCTGTAGTTTATCCAATACGCCTTCATTCAAAGTACATTCAGAAAAGTATTTTTCATATAGACCATAGAATTCTACACCAACATCATGAAAAGATTCATTTTCAAATGTATACCCAATTTGTCTATAATAGTCTTCCATAGGAACACTAAATAAAGACTTATAGTCATCTAATGTGTAATCTGCTTTTAAGCCTCTTCTTAGAAGCATTTCATTTTCAATCTTGACTGCTATCGATACATCATTGAGTATCGTTCCGTTATAATCCCAGATAATTGTTTTCATGTGTACTATTTTATTAAAGTTTTAGAATTAAAGCTAGACTAACTAAACTAACAAGTGATATAGATTAATTAATTCATATATGGAGGTACCATATGTATAATTTAGAAGAGCTGAAAAATGGAATGCAATGTACGATTACATGGCTGCTTGGAGATGTTGGTACATTTCTGAAAAAGCAATATCATTTTGCATTGGATGATACCATTGAAGTCATTCAGAATGATGGAGATTCTCTTATTATTCATCATAATAATCATGTATATGCATTAGATGCATCCAGTGCTGACGCAATTAAAGTGACAATCTAAAAAATCAACCTCAATGGGTTGATTTTTTACTTCCATGATTTATACACGTTAACAGATAGACTGTCCCCATTATTCGTATAGGAATGAATACCACCAGAAATACTGTCTGGATTGTTAGATTCATTATCTAAATAATTAATATACACAGCACATCCATTTGTACTTAGACTCGCCTGAATTTCATCACCACTTTTTCCATTATATAAAGCTTGAACTGGATTTTTACATTGTGGTTTTGGCTGTTCCACTTCTGTTGTTGGTGGAACAACTGGTTGTGTTTCTGATGGTTTTGAAACCACTTCCCCACTGCCACTTGTAGTTGGTGTCTGTGTTGTTACAGTAGATCCTTGTGATGAATTTTTTGTTTCATCTGTTGCACTTGCACTTGTATCGCCAGAAGGTTTTGTTGACTGTGTCTGCTGCACTTCAGCTTCTGTTTTCTGCTTTCCTTTAGAAAGTGTGACAGTCACTGTATCACCTTGATGAATGATTGTATTTGCATCAACTGATGTTGTGATAACTTTACCTGAGGCAATACTATCACTATAGGCTTCATCATAAATGATTGTAATCTTGTTTTCTTCAGCCCAAGCATTGATTTCATCTTTACTCATGCTTGACATATCAATCATTGACACTTCAGCGCCTTCTAATGGAGCACAGATTGTTACTGTGACTGTATCAGATCTTTTCACTGTTGTAGAAGCTGCAGGATCCATAGAGATAAATGTGTTTTCTTCAATGTCTGGATTCTTTTCATATTTATATACAACATTAGAAAATTTCTTATCTTTGAACCACTGTTTGATTTCATCTTCTTTTTTGCCAGTAAAATCTGGCAATTCAAATGTTACGGATGGATCTGCACCATTGGATAATGTAATCTTTAAATCATTATCTTTATTCATAGATTCACCAGCTTTTAAAGATTGCTTCAATACAACATTCTTATCTTTTTCTTCACTGTATTCATATTTATATATGATTTGCGAAGCATCAATATCGTTGTCTTTTCTCCATTTTTCAACATCTGATTTTTTCTGATTCACAAAGTTTACCACTTTGACACTGGAACCATTCATTGCCAACAAACCAATGGTTGTCGCTGTGGCAATCACACCCATGAATATTCCACACAAAATGATTTTTACACTCTTTTTCAACTTTCTATTTTTCATTGATAATCTCCTTTTACTGGATCGTTAAGATATATCTGCTTCTTACATTTGTTTTAGATAAAGTATACGTTCTACCTTCATAAGAAGCTGTAATATCTTTTTGTGACTGTAGAGAATACATTTCAAAGATATCTTCTACCTGATTTGTTTTTACATGGATATATATTCTATATGTACCTGATTGTAGTTTTGAGAGATCTGCGTCTAAATCAAAACAACAATCTGTATACGAATGCTTACGATCCATAAAATCTGTAATATCCATTTGTTCATTTGATTTTGTTGTATCAAACTTCGTAACATTTCCATTTTCATCTTCTAGTAATACTTCATATGCAGGATTTGTATTCATTGTAAAATCTGATAGATAAATTCCAGAGAATGCACTCATCTTGAAATGTCCGTCATTCAATGAAAGATCTGTCGTTCCAAACATAGAAGTTACATTACTTGGCTTATTGACTGTACTCATATCAATACTTTGTTTTTCTGCACTGATAGAATATCTATAGTTTGCGATTGGATCTGCAAATACCTTAACCAATGTACCATTTTCCTTTTTATAGGAATGATTATCTTTAGAAGAACTCATGAAGAAGGAATAATATCCAACTTGATTTCCATTTGTTACTCGAATTCCTAAGTTATAGTTACAGTTTTCAAAGTCATTCAGATCAAGTGTTACTTTGAAGTTGATTGCCTGATATGTATGTCCATCTCCAAACAGATCCTCATTGTTGTTAGAAGTTGTGCAAGGAATAATGATTGATTTCTTGCTCACAGGATCACTTAATAGTAAATCGTGTTTTACTTTCCCTGCGATTGCATCGATACCCTGGAACAATGCTAAACCGTCTAATGTTACTGTATGATTTGTTTCATCATAGTTCACTGAATTAATACCAGCTAACAAACTTCTATTTTCCTGTGGTGTATCAATGACTTCACAGTTTTCTAATTTAGAAGGAACATCTTGCTTTGGAGTTTCTGGTGTTGTTGGAGTTTCTGGTGTCACTGGTTTTTCTGGTTCTACAGGTTTTTCTTCCTGCTTTGGATAATAGCTTATCCAGTTATCTTTAGAAGCAAACCATTGACCCTTGCCAATCTGATACCATGTATAGCCGTCTGCCTGTTTAGAGTCATATACGTTGTATGCACCATTTTCCTGTGCATAGCCAACCATTGCATAGCCAAGACCTGGACCCTGACGAACTCTTAATCCACTCACATTCACAACTGCAGAACCAATAATTTCTGTTGGTTCACTTTCAACATCCAATCCAGCAATCAGATCTACGTGACTCTTTTCAATCCATCCAACATTTGTATTCCAGTCATAATCAATAAAATCACTCTTTGAGGTATTCAGCTGTTTTCCATTTTCTAAGTAATCTGTAGATTGAACTTTATACCAGCCATCTTTTTCTGCTAAAACAGTGACTGTATAGTTTCTTTGGTATGTAGCACCATATTCCGATGTATACATGACATTCCCGTTGATACTGTCATAGATTGCATCACCATAATTCTTGATCACACCAATTGGATAGCTGTTGTATTCTGTCAAGTTACCATCATAATCGTTATAGATCTTATCAAACTGATATGCCAATGAAGCAATCTTCAATCCATAATATGCATCAGAAGCATACTTCACAGAAATACCACTTTCTTTGTTTCCAAAGTGAGAACCAAAGAATCTTCCATCACTTGTATTGATATATTCTCTCAAGCTTTTTCCCGCATGAATATTGATACCTTCCGCAACGCTTGTAAAAGAAGCTGCATTATTTGGATTACTGTCAAATGCACCCCATCCAAACAAATTGTTTTTATTCATTGCTAATGCACTAGTTCCCCATCCAGATTCATGTACTGCCTGTGTAAATAATAAAAGTGCATTGATGCCATAATTCTTTTGTGCTTCAACAAACATTTCACCTGTATTCCAAAGCTTTGAAGAACCATTAACTTGATTTGCCTGCAAGAATGTATTATAAGCTGATGCAGGAATATTACTTTTTTGTCTTAATGGCATGAACTGGTAGTAATTATAGTAAGTACCAACATAGTTTCTACATTCCATATCACTATAAAAATCATAATCATTCTTAGAATAGTATGTTGTACCAACATTCATCCACGATGCTGCTGGACCAATGATTAGATCAGCTGCATATCCTGGTACCTTTCCATCTACTGCCCATCCTTTATACGCTGTAAAATGTAATTCTTTATAGTTGCCATTTTTTTCAACTGTATAAGTAGTTGTTCTAACTTTTGTCAAGAAAGGAACTGGATCTTCACCATTGATGCTGTTGCCACCTAAATAAATAGATAAATTATTCTTTACAAATTTAAATGGAACAAGATCAACATTCTTTAATGAAATTACAGAATCAAATCCACTGACTGTTCCATGAATTGTTCCATTTCCATTTCCATCATAGGAATCTGTTGATGTGTAGAAGATTTCTCTATGTTTTTCAATATACGTTGTTTTTGCATACTTACTGTCAGTACCATATTGTTTTACATCTAATGTGATACCACCTTCTCTTTGTGGATATGAATATGCAATCCCAGAATTCATTGCGATGATCTTGCTTGGTGAGTACGACGCTGCATGTCTTACAACTGCATCATCACCTAATTGTTTCATTGCATTGTTTGCTTCTGCAAATGATGCAAAGCATCCCTTCTGATCAAAGTTTCCAGAATCATTCACTGTATCTACTTCATATGCATTACATCCCATTGGATAATATTCACTATAGGATTCTTTTGCCTGTACTTCATAGCCATTGCATAGAGTCAATAACATTGTAACGATTGGCAAGAGTAATACCTTTTTCTTTCTATTCTTCATACCTGGACTCCTTTCTTTTCATATGTAATATCTAAAAAGACAATATAAAACCAATATAAAGATAAATTCTCACTAATATTATAAAGAAAAACTTATACATAATGTATAAGTTTAAATGTAGTGTATAGAATTTCATTTTGATTTTTTAAAGTTTTCTAAAAAAAATTTCACAAAAATTTCACAATAAACATAAAAAGAAACCTTGAGCATTCACTCAAGGTTACAATCTTACTGAATTCCGTCTGGATTTTTTAGTGTGAAGTTCCAGCTGTCTTCGCACATTTCATCAATGTCATACTTTGCACTCCAGCCAAACAGCTTCTTTGCCTTGCTTGGATCTGCATAGCATTCTGCAATATCACCAGGTCTGCGATCAAGGATCTTGTATGGCAGTTCTTTACCACATGCCTTTTCATATGCGTGTAGTACATCGAGAACACTGTATCCTTTACCAGTACCTAAGTTTACATGTTCCACACCTTTATGCTCTAAAGCATACTTCACTGCACCAATATGACCATCAGCCAAATCACATACATGGATGTAGTCTCTTACACCTGTTCCATCTGGTGTAGGATAGTCATTACCAAATACTCTTAAGTATTCCAGTGTACCATTTGCAACACGAGCAATGTAAGGAACCAGGTTATTAGGAATACCATTTGGTACTTCACCTAATAAGCCACTCTTATGTGCGCCAATTGGGTTGAAGTATCTAAGAAGCATAACACTCCAATCATCATCACTGACACAGACATCTTCCAGAATATGTTCATTCATTAATTTACTTGTACCATATGGGTTTGTTGTTCCACCAACCTTGGAATCTTCTGTGATTGGACATTTTTCTGGATCACCATAAACAGTTGCACTGGATGAGAATACAATTGTCTTGCATCCTGCTTTGCGCATTGCCTGGTACAGATTAATAGAACCACTGATATTATTTTCGTAGTATGTTAGTGGCTTTTGTACAGATTCACCTACTGCCTTGTATCCAGCAAAATGAATCACCGCATCAATCTTGTTTTCTTCAAAAATTTTATCTAAGCCAGCACGGTCTAGAATATCCGTTTCATAAAACTTTGGCTTTGTACCTGTAATTTCCTTGATACGATCTAAAACGACCTTGTTTGAATTGTACAGATTGTCTAATACAACAACATCATATCCTGCCTGAATCAAAGCAACACATGTGTGTGAACCAATGTAACCTGTACCCCCTGTGACTAAAATAGTTGACATCTTTTATCCTCCTATTAAACGTGCGATATCATTCCACGTTACAAACACCATTAAGCCGATGAGCAATACCCAGCAGGCAATCATAATAGCTGTTTTTATTTTAGTACTAAATTGACGATTTGTAATCCATTCCAATAAAGTAATTACAACTTGTCCACCATCTAATACTGGTAATGGCAGTAAATTAAAAATACCAACATTTAATGACAACTGTGCAATGAGTAATAGAAATGCGCTGAGTCCCATCGATGCATATGTTTCTGTTGCTTGATAAATCCCAACTGGCCCACTCAATTGACTCATACCAGCACCATGGAAAATCAATCCAGCAATTGTCGCAATCATCAGTTTTGTAATGGCACCCATTTCTTCAAGACCAAACTTCCAGCAGTTCAAAATATTAACATCTACATATTCACTTCTTTCACCTGTAATACCAATCAGATATGCATCCTGTTCTTCACTGTATTCTGGAGTAAGAGTAATAGAAAGAATTTCTCCATCACGATCAATCTTATATGTTTCTTCACCTGCATATCCACTGGAGAATGCCTGCATATCCATGAATGTTGCTGGTTTGATAGATGAACCGTCTTTCTTTGTGATTTCTAGAATTTTATCTCCAGATTGAAAGCCTGCTTTTTCTGCCGGTGAGTTTTCTACAACAGTAGAAACAACTGCTTTTGGAGAAGAAGCAAATGTTCCATTATGAAGAATCACAAGAGAAAAAATCATAAATGCCAGTACAAAATTCATAAATACACCCGCAAGCATAATTATGATTTTCTGCCATGGCTTCTTTTCTGTCAGTCTTCTTCCAGCAGGTACTTTTACATCAGGATACGCTTCATCTCCATCTGTTTCTCCTGCCATTGCCACAAATCCACCAACAGGTAAAGCCCTGAGTGAATACTGTGTTTCTTTTCCTTTATGTTTGAGTAATACCGGTCCCATCCCAAATGAAAACTCATAACAATATACACCAAACAGTTTTGCGGCCAATAAGTGGCCTGCTTCATGAATTAAAATAATTGCACTTAACAGTAGTAAGAAATAAATAATTGTCATTGATTTGCTCCTTTAATTACATTCAATGCATATTCCCTACCCCAAGTATCTGCGTCAATTACATCCTGTACGCATGTTAATTCTTTGAATGGTGCATGATGCACTGCACCAATAACGATTTCTTCAATTTTTAAAAATGGAATTTCATGATTTCTAAATGCTGCATTAGCTACTTCATTTGCCGCATTCATAACGGCATTTAAATTTCCACCTTTTTTACCAGCTTCAAAAGCTAAAGCCAATAATGGAAAACGTTCTGTATCTGGAGCACCAAAGTGCAAGGTTGACAGTTTAGTTAAATCCAATGGTGTATCTAGATCATATGAATAGCGATCAGGGTATGTTAATGCATACTGGATTGGCAAACGCATATCTGGTGCACCAAGCTGCGCAATTACACTATGATCAACATATTCTACTGCACTATGAACAACACTTTCTGGATGCATCAATACTGAAATTTCATCATATGGAATATCAAACAGCCAATGTGCTTCAATGACTTCAAAACCTTTATTCATTAAAGTTGCAGAATCAATTGTGATTTTAGCGCCCATGGACCAGTTTGGATGTGCCAAAGCTTCTTCTACCGTAACATCTTTCAATTCATCTCTTGTCTTGTTTCTGAAAGATCCACCAGAACACGTAATCAATAAACGCTTTACCTGTTCTTTTTTATTACCTCGTAATGACTGCCAGATTGCAGAATGTTCAGAATCAATTGGATATAACTGACAATCATATTCTTTGCAGGCACGATTGATCAATTCACCACCACATACAAGTGTTTCCTTATTTGCTAAAGCAACATCATGGTGTGTTTCAATCGCTTTTAAAGTTGGCAGGAAACCTGCAAAACCTACAAGAGCATTCACTAATACATCGTAATTGTCCTGTGATACGATTTCTTCCATTCCTTCTTCACCAGATAAGACTTTCTTATCTGGATATTGTTTCTGTAATAATTCTGCATCTTCTTGATACTGAACAGAAAATGTCTGGATATCTGGGAACAATTCTAAGTATTCTTTTGCTTTGGCAATGTTTCTGCCAACACCGAAAGAAACAATTTCAAATAAATCTGGATGCTGCTGAACAATATCTATCGTCTGAACGCCAATCGATCCAGATGCACCTAATAAAACTAATCTTTTCATGCAATTCCCCCAAACAAGATCATCAATGAGTTAAATACCATCAAACAGAATACCAGAGAATCAATACGATCTAAAATTCCACCATGCCCTGGAATTAAATTTGAGAAGTCTTTAATTTCAAATCTTCTTTTAATAGAAGAAAATGACAAGTCACCAACCTGTGCAACAAGCGGCAATACAATACTGCCTGCAATAATCAGCATAGATGGAAGCTGTTTTAAAACAAGCAAGCCATATACTAAAGATACAACTAAGCCTGTTACATATCCTCCAATGGATCCTTCCCATGTTTTATTTGGAGATACTTCTGGAATCATCTTATGTTTTCCTAAGGAAACACCAAAGAAATAAGCACCTGTATCACACATAAAACATGCAAGACACACATAAAGCATCACTAGTCCACCATGTACATCTAATGCATAGATCTTATCTACACATCTTAATGCTATACCAATCAAGACTGTAATCATAAATGGATATGCAACTGCATCTGTTGCGACTTTTCCCTTTGCAAGCTCATTCACAAATAATACAACAAGCCAGATAGCAATCACTGCACCAAATTTTTCACCAGACACGATCATCATTGCCATTTCAAAAGCAAAGCATAAAGCAGCAGCGAAATAGTCAGCTTTTCCAGTAACCACTTTGCTGCCTTCATATGCAGCACCCAGTGCAATTAATACTTCCAGTACTTTTAAAAGCCATCCACCAAACATTAAAGGTGGAATTACAATTGCGATAATGACAATTGCCGCAATTGTTTTAATTTTCATCTTTTCATTCATTTGTAACACCTCCAAATCTACGATCACGCTTTGTATATTCTTCTAAGCATCTATGAAATACTTCTGGCGTAAATTCTGGCCAGCTTTCTTGTACAAATTCCAGTTCAGCATAAGCAATCTGCCATAATAAGTAGTTAGAGATTCTCTCTTCTCCACTTGTTCTGATCAGTAAATCAACAGGTGGGAAATCCTTTGTCATTAAGTATTTTTCAAATCCTTCTTCATCTAGATCTAAATCAGCTTTTCCATCACGGACATCTTTTGCATATTGACGTGCCGCAAGCAGAATTTCTCTTTGAGAACCATAGTTCATACAGATATTCAAGTTTAATCCTGTATTGTTTTTACTTTCTTCCATTGCATCATTCAATACTTTCTGCGTAGCCTTTGGAAGCATATCTAATTCACCAATGATATTCATGCGATATCCGCGATCAAGAAATTCCTGCATATATTTCTTAAAGAAAATAGCAGGCAGTTTCATAATATAGCTTACTTCATCCTGGCTTCTCTTCCAGTTTTCCGTAGAAAAAGCATATAAAGTCAAATACTTTATGCCCATTTCACTTGCGGCAATCGCAATTGTTCTAACATTATCAGCACCAACAAGATGTCCTGCAGTTCTAGGTTTTCCCTGTGCTTTTGCCCATCTGCCATTTCCATCCATGATAATGGCAACATGATTACATTCTTTTAACATAGTACTATCTCCATAATTACCTTACTATTATACATTAGAAACTATTAAAAAAAACCGATTCAAAACAATCAAACCGGTTTGTATAAATTAAACTTTCAGTACTTCGTCCTGTTTCTTCTTGGATGCTGCATCGATATCCTTTGTGAACTTATCTGTCAGCTTCTGTACTTCGTTTTCTGCATCCTTCTGTGTATCTTCATCCATTTCCTTATCTTTCTTGATAGCCTGGTTAGCATCACGTCTGATATTACGGATCTGAACTTTGCATTCTTCAGCAATCTTTGATACTTTCTTAGCTAGTTCCTTACGTGTATCACCTGTAAGCTGAGGAACTGTTAAACGAATCACAGCACCATCATTCTGTGGAGCCATACCTAAATCAGCTGCATTTAAACCCTTTTCAATTGCCTTCAATGAAGATGGGTCATAAGGCTTGATGACAAGAATTCTACCTTCCTGTACAGAAATACCAGCAATCTGGTTTAAAGGTGTTGGCGAGCCATAGTATTCAACTTCAACTCTGTTTAGCATGCTTGCATTTGCCATGCCTGTTCTAATAGTAGCGAGTTCTTCCTTTAGATGGTCCATTACTTTTTCCATCTTGACTGTACTGCTATCGATAATTGGATAAGCCATTATTTTTCCTCCTTGTTAATGCGGGTGCATACTGCTTCACCCTTCATAGCTTTTACAATATTTCCTTTTTCATTCATGTTAAACACAACAAGTTCCATATCATTATCCATACACATAGAAGTCGCTGTGGAATCCATTACCTGTAATCCTTTATTTAATAGATCCATGTATGTTAAATGTTCAAATCTTGTAGCTGTTGGATCCTTCTTAGGATCTGCATTGTAGACGCCATCAACACCATTCTTAGCCATCAAAATTGCATCTGCCTTGATTTCGCTGGCTCTTAAAGCAGCAGTTGTATCTGTTGAGAAGTATGGAGAACCAGTTCCACCGCCAAAAATAACAACTCTACCCTTTTCTAGATGACGAATTGCACGACGTTGAATAAATGGTTCAGCAACCTTATTCATCTCAATAGATGTCTGTACTCTTGTTTCTAAGCCTACACTTTCTAAAGAAGCCTGAATTGCCAATGCATTCATAATTGTTGCAAGCATTCCCATATAATCGCCTTGTACACGGTCAATACCAATTTCAGCGACTGTCTTGCCACGGATAAAGTTACCCCCGCCAACAACAATAGCAATTTCTACACCTAAGCTTTGTGCTTCTTTAATTTCTTCAGCCAGGCTGTGTAAAACATCAGCGTCAAAGTTTTTTGAATTTCCACTTAATGCTTCTCCGCTGAGTTTCAACAATACACGTTTATACATGATTGAAACCTCCAAATTTCTGAAATAATTATATCAAACATTATTTATGAATACACCATAAATAATGAGAAATCATTGACTGACTGAAGGTCAGTGCTATACTGATGGCAAGGAGGCATAAAATATGTTTAGCTTTATTGGTTCTATTATTATTGGAGCAATCGCAGGAACACTCGCTACTGTATTAACAGGAAATGATTCAAGTAATATGGTTAAGAATATTGTCATTGGATTAGTGGGAGGAATTCTAGGCAGTATCTTGGGATCACTCATTGGTATTGGCAGCAAGAATATCATTGGTTCCATTATTATCGCAACACTTGGTTCTATCCTTGTTTTATGGATCTACAATAAATATATCAAAAAATAAGATGTACAAAATAAAAAGCTGGTGATACGTCATCAGCTTTTTTTATTGAGCTAAAAAAGACACGTAATTTCTTACGTGTCAGTTTGCAATTGTGAAACAAATCTAAAATCTTACTTAGCCATTGCTGCTACTTCTGCAGCAAAGTTTTCTTCTTTCTTTTCAATACCTTCACCAACAACATACTTAACGAAGCTTAATACTTCAGCATTGTTGCTCTTGAGGTACTGACCGCACTTCTGATCAGCATCTAAGAAGTATTCCTGATCAACTAAGCACATATCCTGTAGAGACTTAGAAACTCTACCTTCGATGATACCAGCCTTAACCTTTTCTGGTTTGCTAGCTAGCTTTTCATCCTTAGCAAGTAATTCTTCCTGGATTGAACGTTCATGTTCAACTACATCCTGAGGCATATCGTTTCTTGAAACATATGTAGGATTCATAGAAGCAATCTGCATTGCCATGTTCTTAGCAACCTGTGCGTCGCCACCCTTAACAACTGTCAAGGCAACGATTCTACCACCCTGGTGTGTATAAGAGCCGAAGAATTCATCATCATTCTTAGAAACGATTTCGAATCTTCTTAATGTAATCTTTTCACCAATTGTAGCAACAGCATTGATGAAAGTATCATTTAAAGTACCATCAGCAGTTGTTAATGCTAATGCTTCTTCATTTGTCTTAGCATCAGAAGCAAGAATTGTGTTAGCAACTACATCTAATAATTCTAAGAACTTTTCATTCTTAGCAACGAAGTCAGTTTCGGAGTTAACTTCAATGATAACAGCCTTGTTACCATCAATAGCAATCTTACCTAAACCTTCAGCAGCAATTCTGCCTTCCTTCTTGGCAGCCTTAGCAAGACCGTTTTCTCTTAACCAGTCAACAGCCTTCTTGATGTCACCGTCAGTAGCTTCAAGAGCCTTCTTACAGTCCATCATACCTGCAGCAGTTAAGTCTCTTAATTCTTTAACAAGCTTAGCTGTTACTGCCATCTTATTCAGCCTCCTTAGCTTCAGTTTCTGCTACTGGAGCGTCAGCCTTTGCAATATTGTTACGGTTGTCGTTTCTCTTGAATACACGTCTTTCACCATTGTATGTGTTACGTCTAGCATTCATCTGAGCTCTCTTTTCTTCATACTTAGCTCTTCTACGCTTTTCGTATTCAGCTGCATCTTCTTCAACCTTCTTGATAACGTCCTTCATTGTGATATCAGCTTCTTCTTCACCTTCAGCAACGTTTTCGATTGGCAAGTTCTTACCTTCGCAGATAGCATCAGCAAGAAGACTTACTAATAACTTGATAGATCTAACAGCGTCATCGTTAGCTGGGATTGGGAAATCAACAGTTCTTGGATCAGCATTTGTATCGATTAATGCGAAAACAGGAATTCCTAACTTCTTAGCTTCAGCTACAGCGTTGTGCTCTTCTAGTGGATCTACAACAAATAATGCATCAGGAAGCTTCTTCATTTCCTTGATACCGCCAAGGAAGTTTTCAAGCTTTTCCTTGTTCTTGAGCATTAATGCCTGTTCCTTCTTTGTGTAAACAGAAATTGTTCCGTTTGCTTCCATTTCTTCAATGTCAACAAGCTTCTTGATTGACTTCTGAATTGTTCTGAAGTTTGTTAATGTTCCACCTAACCATCTCTGGTTTACGTAGAAAGAACCAGAACGTAGAGCTTCTTCAAGAATTGTAGCCTGGGCCTGCTTCTTAGTTCCTACGAATAGGATCTTTCCGCCATCTTCAGTGATCTTCTTGAATGCTTCATATGCAGCGTCAAGCTTTTCCTGTGTCTTGTTCAAGTCAATGATATAGACACCATTCTTTGCAGTATAGATATACTGCTTCATGTTTGGGTTCCACTTACGTGTCTGATGACCAAAGTGAACTCCATTTTCGAGCATTTTTCTCAATGTTACAACAGCCATTTCTTTTATTTACCTCGCTTTCCGTTGTTACCGCCACAGGTTCCAACATTATCAATACACCAATTTGTGTACACGGGATAATGAATTCCCTGTGTGAGAAGTCATCTATCCACTATAAAAAGTGCATAAGATGCCGACAATGAATATACCATGAATCTAAAATGATTACAACAAAGAATTTAAAAAACCACCTGATTTTCTTACAATCAGAGTGGTTTTGCTTCTTTTATAGATCAAACAGCATGTCTTCGTATGTTGGAAGCTTATAGTAGCACTTAGATGCAAGTTCTTCATAGGCATCTACAGATGCTCTAACTTCCTGCATCAAAGGAACGATTTCATATCTTGTACGATATCCTCTTTCATAGGTGTCTGTTTCTTTCTTTACAGATGTATGTGTTTCTTCCAGCTTTACAATAGATGTATCTGTTGCATCAATCAATTCTGCAAGTTTCTTGCTTCTCTTTGTCAAGTAAGCTGGTGCGCCTTCTCCATTTGCCTTTGCATAGAAATCATATTCTTTGCACATTGCTGGAAGTACATCACGCTTCACCATTGCAATGAGTGTCTTGATTTCAATTTCTTTGATATTGTAATATTCTTCTTCAAGAATTTTCTCATTTGCCATGAGTTCTGTTTCAGTATATACACCTAAACCTGTAAACAGTTTTACAACATCCTTATCTTTTAAAGCCTGTGATGCTTCAATGAAGCTCTTTACATTTGGCAGACCTCTGCGCTCAGCTTCCTTGATCCATTCACTAGAATATCCATCACCAGAGAACAATACTCTTTTATGCTTCTTGATAATCTTCTTACAGATTTCCAATGCTTTTTCACGTACTTCTTCAACAGTCTTGCATGTATCCAATTCTTCAGAAATCTTCTTCAAAGAATTTGCGATAATTGTGTTTAAAACAGTATTTGCGAAAGAGGCGTTCATGCTTGAGCCAGGCATTCTGAATTCAAATTTATTTCCAGTGAAAGCGACAGGAGAAGTTCTGTTTCTATCAGTGTTGTCATGAGGGATATAGGAAATGTTTTTTACTGGTTCAAAGCTAGAATCCACAACTTCCCCTTCCTTCTTACGCTTTCCACAATGGAGGCTATATAGAATATCCTCAATATAGCTTCCGAGGTATATCGAAATAATTGCCGGTGGAGCTTCGTTTGCTCCAAGTCTAAAGTCATTTCCTGCAGAGCTTGCTGCGAGTCTTAACAATACAGGATATGTATCTACAGCTTCAATAAATGCACATGTAAATGTAAGGAAACGAATGTTATCCATTGGCTTTCTGCCAGGATCAAACAGGTTCTGACCGTCATCAGTCACAATAGAATAGTTGTTATGCTTGCCAGAACCATTGATTCCATCAAATGGCTTTTCATGCAGCAGGCAAGCAAATCCATGCTTATCCGCAACTTTCTTTAATACATCCATGATCAATAGGTTCTGATCAACCGCAATATTTCCACCAGAGAATACAGGTGCAAGTTCAAACTGTGCAGGAGCAACTTCGTTGTGTTCTGTTTTCGCATAGATGCCAAGCTTCCACAATTCTTCATTCACTTCTTTCATGAATGCTTTTACACGTAGAGGAATAGCACCAAAGTAGTGGTCATCCAATTCCTGTCCCTTTGTTGCTGGAGCACCAAACAATGTTCTTCCACAAAGCTTCAAGTCAACACGAGCATCAAAATACTTTTTATCAATCAGAAAATATTCTTGTTCTAGACCAACCGAAATATCACAGCTCTTCACTTTCTTGTCACCAAGCTTGTTTACGACTTTTGTTGCATATTTACTTAATACTTCAAGTGATTTCAAAAGTGGCTCTTTACGGTCAAGTGCTTCACCATTGTAGGATACGAACACTGTAGGGATACATAAAACACCTTCTTTAATAAAGACAGGAGATGTAACATCCCAATATGTATAACCTCTTGCTTCAAATGTAGCTCTTAAGCCGCCTGATGGAAAACTGGATGCATCTGGTTCACCCTTGATCAGCATTTTCCCTGAGAATCTGGAAATAGGTTCTCCATCACTTCCTGGCTCTACAAAAGTATCATGCTTTTCAGCTGTACCACCCGTTAAAGGCTGAAACCAGTGTGTGAAATGTGTTGCACCATGTTCCATTGCCCAGCGTTTCATCGCATGTGCAATTGCATCCTCAGTTGGACGATCCAGCTGTGATTCTGAAGCAATTGTCTTTTTCCATGCCAGATAAACCGGGGAAGGAAGTCTTTCTTCCATTTCAACTTCTGTAAATACGAGTGATCCAAATTCTTCAAATGGTCTTTCCATAACTTTTATCTCCTTTTTCTTTCACCTTTTTTAATATGCACTAGCTCCATAGTTAGAAAGATAACGTGCACTTGGATCGTTGACATCACAACCCTGCCATTCTTTATTAGGCATCCAGTAATCAGATATCATTTTGTCCATTGCTGGATAGAATTTCTCAAATATTTCTCGATAGAGAAGACTTTCCTTTGTAAACGGCGTTTTCCATGCATATGCTTTTCTCTTTTCTTCATAAGATAGAACATCATATGTATCTTCAGCATATTCCTTTAGATCATTCACCAGAGAATGTCCTACTGCATCTGAGAAAGCTGCTTTATCTCTGAATAGGATTTCTTCCGGTAGAAGATGATCTTTTTCAAATGCTTTTCTTAACAGGTATTTTCCCATGTTGTGATTGTTCATCTTGATTGATGGATCAAGATCCATGACATATCTCACAAATGCAAGATCTCCAAATGGAACTCTTCCTTCCATCGAATTGCTTGAAATACAGCGATCAGCTCTTAATACATCATATTCATACAATTCCTTGACTCTCTTTTCAGCTTCCTTTTGAAATGATGAACTGCCTGGTGCGAAGTCTGTATATTTGTATCCAAATAATTCATCACTGACTTCTCCTGTCATAAGTACTTTAATATCTGTTGTTTCATGAATTTTTTTACATAATAGATACATCCCCATAGATGCACGAATCGTTGTAATGTCCCATGTCCCTAGAATTTGAATCACTTTCTGCAAGGCATCTAATACATCTTTTTTAGTAATAATGAATTCAGTATGTTCACTGCCAATAAATGTGGCAACTTTTCTTGCATATTTTAAATCGATAGCATCTGTTTCCATACCAATGGAGAATGTACGAATCGGATGATCTGCATGTTTTTGAGCAATCGCACAAACAAGAGAAGAATCTAAACCACCACTTAATAGATATCCACACTTTGCATCTGCATCCATTCTTTTGATTACCGCATCAACCAATAAATCATGAATTCCTTTTTCAGCTTCTTCTTCACTAACATGAAATGTCTGATCAGCTTCATAAATTTTTGTATATGGAATGAATTCACCATCTTTGTAGTAGCATCCAGGTGGGAATGGTGTGACATCACCTGCAATACACATCAGACTTTCTGCAGTCGATGCAAATGCAATTTTATGATCTTTAGTATATCCATAAAACAATGGACGAATGCCAATAGGATCACGAGAAGCAATAAATCCTGTCTTCTTTGAATACATGACAAGTGCATATTCTGCATCTAATTTTGCAAACATATCACATCCATATTCTTCAAATAATGGGATCAGTAATTCACAATCACTGTCAGAAACAAATGTATATTTCTTTTCTAACTCTTTTTTACATTTTCTAAAGTCATACAGTTCACCATTGCATACAACTGAAAATCCATTTCTTTCAAATGGCTGCATTCCATTTGTACTTAAGTCCATAATGCTTAATCCTGCAAATCCCACAAGACAATCATCAATGGTTACGATTTTAGCGTCATCTGGACCACGATCATTTAAACAAGCCAGTCCTTTTTCAAAATCCTTACGATCTGTTTTTGGATCCGTAGAAACAATTAATCCACACATAATCTTTCTCCCTCATATGTAAAAAGTAAAAAGCAGTCACTCCGTCCTATGTAATTCATACATGGGACGAAGGACTGCTATGTCTCCGCGGTGCCACCCAGATTACTAATCTATTGATTAGTCGCTTAGTCTCCAATCATTTATAATTGGGGTCAGTGATAACGGTCTGCTTCCGGCGAAGTCTACTCATATCTTTTCGATTCGCAGCTGTTCAGGTGTTCTTTCATAAGATGCATATCATAGAGTTTCCACTATCCTCTATTCACTATAAACTGTTTATCAAACTACTTTTCCTGGTCTTTGCTTGATGCAATAGTTATACAACCATCAAGATTCCTCTGCAATCACTTTTTCATAAAAATGATATATTTTTCATAATTCGATTCGAAACAAGTTTCATTTTATTTCAGAAAGCGTTTAATTTTGTGATTTTTTCGCTTTTTTCTCAAAAAATCATAAAAAAAACTGGTTTTTTCTTCAAAAACCAGAATTTTTTTACTCTTTTGCACCGTATTGTTCGTAATATGCATTAATTCTTGATAACAGTTCATCATCAAGACGGTTTTCTTCCTTCATGACTTCAATGACTTCAGGCATGCTTACGATTGCTGCTGTTGGGAAACCATATAATTCACTGATTTCCTTCAATGCTGTCTTATCAGACTTACCCTTTTCATTACGATTCAAAGAAACGATCAAACCTACGATTTCAACGTTTGCCTGTCCTCTTACAATTGGAACAGTTTCTTCCATGGATTTACCAGAAGAAGTAACGTCTTCAATCATGACAACACGATCACCATCTTTTAGTTTAGATCCTAATAAGATACCTGTATCACCATGGTCCTTGATTTCTTTACGGTTAGAACAGTAACGGATTTCTTTTCCATAAAGTTCATAATATGCCATTGATGTAGCGACTGTTAAAGGAATACCCTTGTATGCAGGTCCAAACAATACATCAAAATCATCTCCAAACTGATCATGAATTGCTTTTGCGTAGTAATGAGCTAATTCTGTTAACTGTCTGCCAGTAACATATAAGCCTGCATTCATGAAGAATGGTGATTTTCTACCTGACTTGAGTGTAAAATCTCCAAACTTCAATACATCGCATGAAAGCATGAATTCAATAAATTCCTTTTTATACTGTTCCATTATTCCATTACCTCTTCAATTGCTTTATAAGTAGCCTTTGGATCTTCACTCTTTGTGATGCTTCTGCCAACAACAATCATATCGCAGCCCTGTTCCTTTGCAAATTCAGGTGTAGCGACTCTCTTTTGATCATCTACAGAGTTACCTGCTAAACGGATACCAGGTGTAACTGTCAAGAAATCATCTCCACAAGCTTCATGGATTGCCTTTGCTTCATGAACGGAGCATACAACACCATCTAAGCCAGCTTCCTTTGCATTCTTTGCATAATGAATGACTGTATCAATCACTTCACCAGGAATGCCTAGTTCTTCATTCATACTTTCCTTAGATGTACTTGTTAATACAGTCACACCGATTAACTTTGCTGGCTGTTGTCCTTCTGGTGTACCTTCTAAGATACCTTGCTTAGCAGCCTTCATCATTTCAATACCACCAGCACAATGGCAGTTAACGATATCCACACCAAGCTTTGCAAGGTTCTTCATGCCACCTTTTACTGTGTTTGGAATATCATGGAGTTTGAGATCCAGGAAGATCTTATGTCCCATGTTCTTTACTTCCTTAACAATGTCTAAGCCACATGCGTATGTTAATTCCATACCAATTTTTACATATACTGGCTCATCAAATTGTTTTAAAAATTCTAATACCTGTTCCTTGTTTGAAAAATCCAATGCAATAATTGTTCTACTCATTTTTGTCTCCTTTCAATCACATCCTGCACTGATGTATAACCATATTTTTTTAATGTTTCTGGAAGATCTTCAATGATCTTCTTACAAATATATGGATCCTTAAAATTCATTGCGCCAACTTCTACTGCGCTTGCTCCAGCAAGAAGATATTCAAGTACATCTTCACTGCTTGTAATACCGCCAACACCAATAATTGGAATATTTACTTGTCTGGCACACTGATATACACAGCGAATACCAACTGGTTTTACAGCTGGTCCACTTAAACCGCCTGTTATATTGGCAAGTACTGGTTTTCCTGTTTTTAAATCTATACGCATACCTAACAGTGTATTGATCATCACCAGGCCATCTGCACCACCTTCTTCAACCGCTTTTGCAATCGCAACAATATCCGTTACATTAGGTGAAAGCTTTACATATACAGGCTTTTTAGCAACATTCTTACACATTTGTGTAATGTGTTTTGCAAGTTCTGGCTGTGTACCGAGTCCCATGCCTCCATGCTTTACATTCGGGCAGGAAATATTTAATTCAAATGCTTTGACTGTTGGATCATCATTCATTTTTTCAATGACAGTTACATAATCTTCTTCACTGCTTCCTGCAATATTCGCAATGATTTCAGTATCATACTGTGATAAGAATGGCAATTCATTTTCAATGATGTAATCCACTCCATGATTCTGTAATCCGATTGCATTTAACATACCACATGGTGTTTCCGCAATTCTTGGCGTTGGGTTTCCAAATCTTTCTACGGGTGTCGCAGATTTAATGGCAATCCCTCCTAAGATAGATAGATCATATAATTCAGCATATTCTCTTCCATATCCAAAACATCCACTAGCAGGAATGATTGGATTTTTCAGATTTAATCCAGGCAGTTTTACAGATAAATCCATTTAGAGCACCACCTTTCCAATTGGGAATACTGGCCCATCCTTGCATACACGCAGACTGTTTCCTTCATTGTCTTTAACAACACATCCCATGCATGCACCAATGCCACAAGCCATTCTAGCTTCCAGTGAAATACAGCCCTTCGTATATTTTGTATTGATTGCTTTCAGCATTGGCAGTGGACCACAGCTTAATACATATTCACAATCAACATTGTTTTCATTGATTGCATCAATGACAGTTCCCTTTATACCTTCGCTGCCATCCATTGTCGCAATATACAAGGCGTCACTGTATTCCTTGAGTTCATCAATGAGAATTGCATCTTCCTTTGTATTAAATCCTACAACGACACTGACATTCTTGCCAATCTTTTTATATTCTTTGGCTGTCTGTAAGAGTGGTGGAACACCAACACCGCCACCAATCAGCAATACATCTTCATCTACCACCGGGAATCCATTTCCACATGGACCAAACAGTGAAATTTCATCATGCATTGTTGTCATAAAGCGTGTACCATCACCAACAACTTTATACACAAGAACAATTGTGTGATCTTCTTTGACTTCGCAGACACTGATTGGTCTTCTGAGAAAGTAGTTTGGTACTTCTACTTCCACGAATTGACCACATTGCACTTCATCTGCCAAATCAGTCTGAATTTCCATTTTATATACATCTTTTCCAATGTATGTATTACTTTTTATGATTCCTGTATCTACTTTCATCATTTCCCCATTTCATTCATTGAAACCATTGAAAAACTTCTAGATTCCAATACTATGTATAGTGCATTCGCTGTATCTAAAAGTGTCACGCAGGAAATATTATTTTCTGCAGAAACACGACGAATCAAGAATCCATCTGCACTTGTATTCTATTTTGCATTGATAACAAAGTTTACACGTCCATTACCGATATTTGTGTATCCTGAATGATTCACTTAAGATTTCAGTACATAAAACTAATAGTCTCTGAATGTTTTACCCTTTCCACACTGTCTTTCCGTTTACAATTGTCTGTTTGATTTCTGCATATACGCTCCATCCATTAAAAGGTGTGTTTTTCCCTTTTGATACAAACGTATCTGCATTGATCATGCTTTCTTGATTTAATTGTACAAGAAACATGTCACTTGTATATCCTTTTTCTATTTTTCCAACATGATTTAAGCCAAATCTCTTTGCTGGTTTTTCACTCATCCATTCAACAAGCTGATTTAGTGTCCATCGTTTTGTACGATATACAAATTCACTGTAAAGAAGCGGGAAGGCAGTTTCTAAAGATACGATGCCAAAGGCACTGTTTGACATAGGACGTGCTTTATCACTCATTGCATGTGGTGCATGATCATTTGCGATAAAGTCCAATGTACCATCTTCTAACGCTTCAATTAAACACATACGATCTTCATGTGTTCGAAGTGGTGGATTCATTTTCCACATTGGACCTTTTACATCTTTATCTTCTAATAACAGATGATGTACTGTGACTTCTGCACTGACATCTCCACCTTTTTGCTTTGCCTCTCTTAAAGCTTCTACAGAAAGATGTGATGAGATATGACAGGCATGGTATTTTCCATTGACCGCTAGTGCTGTCTGTAAATCATTTTTCAATGGTTCACTTTCACATTCATCTGGGATACCAATCCAGCCTTTTTCTATAACGATTTTACTGTCATGCACACTGCCGCCTTGTGGTCGATATTTTAAATCTTCTGTATGACAGGCAATAATAAAATTGTCCTGTTTTCCTTTTTCAAAAGCTTCTTTCAAAAGATTCTGATCATTCATGCCAACGCCATCATCACTAAACCAATGAACACCAAGCTGGCTCATTCCATCCAGGTCTGATAATTCTTTTCCCTGTTCTTTCTTTGTGATCGTACCATATGGATACGTATGCACCACAGATTCTTTTCCAATCAGTTTTAAATACTCTTCCATGACTTCTTTTCCGTCTGGAGAAGGAACAACGTTTGGCATTGCAAATACAGAAGTAAATCCTCCATGTGCTGCTGCTAATGATCCTGTGTGGATCGTTTCTTTTTCTTCATGACCAGGCTGTCTGAAGTGGACGTGTACATCAACAAGTCCAGGTAATAATGTCAATCCTGCTGCATCAATCACTTCACACTCTTCTTGAATGTTTACGCCAACTTCAATGATTTGATTTTCATCAAACAAGACATCTAGTTTCTGAAGTGTTCCCTGGTACAGGACATCTGCGTTTCGAATGATCTTTTTCATTTATTCTTCCTCAAATGGTGCATGTCCAAATGCACGCTTGATAACTGCTTTTCTTACGAGCATTCCATTATGCATCTGCTGGAAGATACGTGATTTTTCTGCTTCCACTAAATCCGTATCGATTTCAACACCACGGTTGACTGGTGCTGGATGCATAATAATTGCATTGTCTTTCAACATTGCATATCTTTTTTGATTCATGCCATATTTTTCAAGGTATTCTGCATCATTCATATTAGACAATGCAGCTCCTCTTTCTTTCTGAATGCGAAGCATCATGACAACATCTGCATCTTTGAGTGCTTCATCAAAATCCACAAATGGATAGCCATCTCTTTCAAATTCCTTTGGTCCAGCAAACTTTACATCCATACCAAATAATTCAAATGCATACTTGTCAGACTGTGCAACTCTTGAATGTGCAACATCCCCACAGATGACTACTTTAATTCCTTCAAGCTTATGGAATTCCTTATAGATCGTTAATAAATCTAACAGGCACTGTGTTGGGTGCTCATTTGCACCATCTCCTGCATTTAGTACAGGAATATTTAATCCTTCCAGCTCATTCCAGTAGAATTCTTTAGAAGAACGAATCACAAGTGCATTGTATCCTGCAGATTCCAATGTCTTGCATGTATCGTAAAGGGTTTCTCCTTTTGTTACGGATGATGCATTTGTCGCAATATCTGCAACTTTACATCCTAACTGCAGTTCAGCAGATTCAAAGGAATAATGTGTTCTTGTGGATGCTTCAAAAAAAAGATTGGCGATCAATGCCTTATCAGGCAATTGCCAATCTGATTGAGAATTAGAAAACATTAAAGCATCGTTAAGAATATGAATCATATCGTCCTTTGAAAGATCACGAATTGAAACTAGTGAATTCTTATTCATAAAACGCCTCCATACTTCTTAAAAAAAGGGATTGATTCTTACACGTGTAATTCAATTCCTTTTCTTCTGAACTATTGTATCAAACTGAGAAAGATATGCAATAGGAAATTCAAAGAATTACTTCTGCTTACGAGATACTTCCTCAACGATCTGTTTTACTCTATCGTAACAAGTTTGAGAAATGACATTACTTTCCAGTAAATAATGCGCTTCATGTAATTCAGATACAAGACGCATTGGATCTTCCGTTGCCATTCTGTTAATTTTTAATAAATATTGTTGATCATTTTCAAATAGTGACATCGTATTTACCTCTACTTCTATTTTACTCACTTACAACAATTTTTAAAGATTATTTATGATTCGTTTTAGAATTTGGATGTGCTTTTTCTACAACATTCGCTAAACGGTCTTGAGATACATGTGTATAGATCTGTGTTGTCTGCAGATTCTCATGACCAAGCAGTTCCTGAACAACTCTAAGATCTGCTCCATTATCCAGCAAATGGGTTGCGAATGAATGACGAATCATATGTGGATGAATATGCATGGATATGCCAGCATCTCTTCCAGCCTTTTCACAGATATTCTGAATACTTCTAGAAGTAATCGGAAGTCCTCTTTGATTTACAAACAAGATTCCATGATCTTCCTGTTTTTTTAGAAGTATTGGCCGAATGACTTGTATATAGTGTTCTAAAAGAGAAGCACAGCGCGGATAGAATGGAACCATTCTTTCTTTGCTTTCTTTTCCAAGTACTGTAAGATATCTTTCTTTCAGATTGATATCTTTTACTTTTAATCCAGCACATTCAGAAACACGCAAACCACAGGCATACATCACTTCAATCATACTGCGATCTCTTAGAGCAATCGGATCTGTAAGATCAAAATGATCCAATAATGTTTCCATCTGATCAAATGTTAAATACTCTGGCAGTTTTCTTTTATTTGTAACGGAATGGAATAATAGAATGGGATTATTCTGGATACCTTCCTGTCGATTCAAATATCGATAAAAACTTTTTAAAGAAGACAAATTCCTTGCATACGATGCATTAGATAATTTGTTACCTGTAAATTCACCGCTTCTCAATTGTGTAATATAGTCAGCAATATCTTCTTTCTTCACATCTTCAAATGAATGAATATCTTTGTCTTGAAGATAGGTTAGAAATCTTTCTACATCTCTATGATAGGCATCCTGCGTATCTTGGGAACCTGTTCTGCTTAAAGCAATATGATGCAGGAAAGATTCTAATGATTTCTCAAAGTCTTCCATCTTCCTTGAGCTTTCTGATGATTTCTAAAGATTGCGGTGCATATGCATTCTTGCGGTCTTTTTTCTTTACTGCAGCATCTAAATGAACAATACCAAAGTTTGCATTCATTGGCTGGAAGTTTCTAGAATCTGCATGTGTAATATAGTAAGACATAGAACCAATGACAGTCTGATTGCCTGGCAGGCATACTTCTTCACCATTGAGTACATGTGCCAAATTGATACCTGCAAGCATACCAGAAGCACTGGATTCTACATATCCTTCAACACCTGTCATTTGTCCAGCAAAGAATAAATCATTTCTTCCCTTGAATGCATAGGATTCTTCTAATGCAATGGGAGAGTTGATATATGTATTTCTATGCATGACGCCATAACGAACGATTTCAGCATTTTCAAGCCCTGGAATCATACGAATGATACGCTTCTGTTCAGGCCATTTTAAATGCGTCTGAAATCCTACGATGTTATACAAGGATGCTTCAACATTATCTTGACGCAGCTGTACAATTGCATATGGACGCTTTCCATCTGGTGTTTCTAGACCCACTGGTTTCATAGGACCAAATAACAATGTATTTCTGCCACGCTTTGCCATTACTTCAAATGGCATGCATCCTTCAAATACTTTTTCATTTTCAAAACCATGAACCTCAGCAACTTCTGCTGTAATTAATGCATCATAGAATGCATTGAACTGATCTACATCCATAGGACAGTTGATATAGTCAGCACTGCCCTTGTCATATCTGCTCTTCTTATACGCAATGTTCATATCAATACTGTCAAATGATACAATTGGAGCAGCTGCATCATAGAAATAACAGTATTTGTTATCAATAATTGTTCCAATTGCTTTCACCATTGCATCAGAAGACAAAGGTCCTGTAGCAATCACACATGGAGAAGATGGAATATGATCCACTTCTTCATCAATAATTTCAATATCTGGATGCTGTTGGATACGTTCTGTAATTTTCTTTGAAAACAATGTACGATCAACTGCTAATGCAGATCCTGCTGGAACTGCAGTTTCATCTGCAACTTCCATAATCAAAGAACCAATCGTTCTCATTTCTTCTTTTAATAATCCTACAGCATTGCTTGTAGCATCAGAACGTAATGAGTTCGAACATACAAGTTCTGCAAATGTATCCATATGATGTGCTTCAGATTTTTTATGTGGCTTCATTTCATATAGTTTGACATGAATGCCACGCTTTGCTAACTGATATGCAGCTTCACATCCCGCAAGTCCTGCACCTACTACGATTGCTTCTTTCATTCACTTACCTTCTTCTTTGTTGTTTTTTTCGCTGTAGTCTTTTTCGCTGTTGTTTTCTTTGCGGCTGACTTTTTCGCAGCGGTTTTCTTTGTTGTCTTTTTTGTGGAAGATGATTTTTCTTTATCTTTCTTGGATACGATTCTTTCACCTTCCAGATTTTCCATATAACGACATTTAGGGAAGGCAGAACATCCTAAGAAATATGTACCAAAACGAGACTTTCTCTTTAATAATTCACTTCCACACTCCGGACACATCTTCCCTGTTGGTTCTGGTTTTTCCTTTTCCTTGTTTTCTAAGCTTCTTGTATATTTGCACTGTGGAAAATTGGAACAGGAAATAAATTTACCATAGCGAGAATTACGATAAACGAGTTCTCCACCACATTCAGGACAGATTTCTCCTACTTTTTCTGGAGCTATCTTCTCCATTTTGTCATAGGCCACTTCTAATAATGGTGTAAACTTGTCATAGAAAGATCGAAGTGTTGGAACTTCTTCACGCTTTCCTTCCGCAATTTCATCTAGTTCTGTTTCCATATCCTTTGTATAGGAAACATTGATAATAGAAGAGAAATACTGATCCAGTTTTTCTGTTGTCAATTCTCCCTGTTCTGTTGGCGTAAAGAATTTTGTACGGCTCTTTTCCGCAACTGGAGCTAATGTTACATAGCCTCTTTGTTGAATTGTATCAATGATCATTGCATATGTTGATGGTCTTCCAATGCCATCTTCTTCCAGCTTCTTGATCAAAGTTGCTTCTGTATAGCGTTTTGGTGGTTCTGTAAAGTGCTGGGATGGTGTAACGGATTGGGCGTCCATTGTTTCGCCTTCTTCCATAGATGGAAGAATTGTATCTTTGTTGCTGGAATAATCACCATATGCTTTTAAATAACCATCAAACGCCAATACGCTTCCATTGGCAGTAAAATCAAATGCATTCTGTGATAATGTGACTGTTACCTTGTCAAATGCACTTGGCGCCATCTGTGAAGCTAATGCTCTATAGTAAATAAACTTGTATAGCTTGTATTGTTCATTTGTTAAATGAGATTTAATGGATTCAGGTGTATATGCAATATTTGTTGGTCGAATTGCTTCATGCGCATCCTGAGCACCATCATCATTATGTGCGTGATAGCTTCCAAGATATTCTTTTCCATATTCCTTTTCAATAAAATCTCTTGCACCGCTCGTATAGAGATTCGACAGTCTTGTAGAGTCTGTACGCATGTACGTAATCAAACCTTCGGAACCATTTCCAACATCAATTCCTTCATAAAGAATCTGTGCAATTGACATTGTTCTACGTGCAGAAAAGCCAAGCTTTGTACTAGCTTCCTGCTGCAGTGTAGATGTAATGAATGGTAATGGTGCTTTTCCCTTTATTTTTGTTGTTTTGATATTAGAAACTGTAAACGCACCTTTTGTTCCTTCAATGACACGCATTGCATCTTCTTCATTCTTTAAAGATGCCTTCTTGCCATCTACCTTTGCAAGTCTAGCAGTAAATTTCTTGTTCTTCTTTTTAAATTCTGCTTCCACTTCCCAGTATTCTTCAGGAATAAATGCTTTAATTTCTTTTTCTTTTTCAACAATTAACTTCAAAGCAACAGATTGTACACGACCTGCTGACTTTGATTTGATTTTATTGTTTAACAGCTTTGAGAGTTTAAAACCAATGATACGATCTAGAATACGACGTGTTTCTTGAGAATGTACAAGATTCATATCAATCGTACGAGGCTGCTGGAAAGCTTCCTTGACAGCGTTTTTTGTAATTTCATGGAACGTAACACGATCAACAAGACTTTCATCTAAACCAAGCTCCTGTGCTAAATGCCAGCTGATTGCTTCTCCTTCACGGTCCGGGTCGGTTGCAAGATATACATAATCAGATTCACCTGCAAGCTTCTTTAGTTCTTTGACTGTTTCTTTTTTATCTTTAGAGATTTGATATGTTGCTTCAAAGTTGTTATCAACGTCTACTCCTAGACCATCCTTTCCTTTGATTGCAAGATCTCTAATATGTCCCTTGGATGAAACGACAGTATAGCCTTCCCCAAGATATTTACCAATTGTTTTGGATTTTGATGGTGATTCCACAATGACTAAATTTTTCATTTTCGTCCTCCATTTCGCATAATATTTAAACAACAGATAACACAATAAAACAAATATTTCCGAATTTCAACTGACGAAATCAAATAATTGTTTTGTATCATACAACAAAAATGCACCTTCCTGCACTAGTTTATTACATCCTTTTCCTTCTTCACTCTCAAAAGGATATGGAAAACACCACACGTCTTTTGAAAGATTGATTGCTTCATTGACAGTCAGCATTGTTCCACTTTTAACTTTTGCACTTGTTACAATACATGCTTCCCCTAAAGCAGCGAGGATACGATTTCTCCATGCAAAGTGATGTTTCTGTATACCTGTATCATATGGATATTCACTTAAGATGAGATGTTCTTTCTGCATTGTCTTGTATAAATCTGCATTACAGGAAGGATACTGTGTCTTTAATCCAGAAGCAATCACTCCAATTGTTTTAGCACCACACAGAATTGCTGTTCGATGTGCAGCAGCATCTGCCCCTTTTGCAAGTCCTGAAACAATCACATACTTTCTCGATAAGATAGAAGAAGCCACTTCCGTTACCCTTTTTCCATAGTCTGTCAGTTCTCTGCTGCCAACAATTGTCATGCATTTTTTCTCTAGCAGTGAAATATCGCCTTGATAATACAGTACCCATGGTGGATAACGCAATCGTTTTAAACAATCTGGATAAACTGCATCATAAATTGTAATGCATGGACTTTTTAAAGGAAGATGGGGTACTATTTCATTTGTTGCGATGCCTTTTGCAATCTTTGACCAGTTTCCATTGTAGAAAATACTGAGCTGTATCAATCGTTCTCTTTGATTCATAAATACCTCTACAATGATATTCACGAATTTTGATACAATTCCACAAAAAAACTTCAAAAAGAAGTTTCTTTTAAAATAACGATTGTTGATAAATGCTGACAGGTGCAAAACTTCTTCTATGAATTGGTGTAATTCCATATGTGTGAATTGCATCCATATGCTGTTTTGTACCATAGCCCTTATTATTCTTAAATCCATATTCTGGATATAGAACATCATATTCTTTCATGATACGATCTCTTGTTACTTTCGCTAAAATACTTGCGGCAGCGATAGAAATAGATTTCTGATCCCCTTTGATTAGATCAATCACAGGCTTTTCAATATGCATTTTCATCGCATCACTTAAAACAATATCTGCGAAAGAATCCATTGCGATTTCTGACATTGCCCTGCGGTCTGCTTCTAAAATATTATAATGATCAATATCTTCCACAGATACTTCAATAATTTCAAACCACAAAGCATCTTCCTTAATGATTTCAAATAGAGCATCTCTTTTCTTTTCACTCAATGCCTTGGAATCATAAATCGCAGGGTTCTCATATCCTGCTGGAAATATAACACCAGCAACAGACAATGGTCCAGCTAATGGACCTCTGCCTGCTTCATCAATCCCAACAACAAGTTTTCCTTCATTCCAGTATTGATGTTCATACAGATTTTCACATATCTTCACTTGTTTCTTCATTTACATGCTCCAATGTCAATCTGCCATATTTTCCATGTCTAAGATCTGTCAAGAATGCTTCTGCAGCACGCTTTGTATCTAATACATCATCACTGAGTTTGAAATGTCTTTTTTCCGCAATTGCCTTTAACATTCCATTAGGATTGACTTCTCCACTTTCATAGTAGTCTTCTAATAAACCAGGATACAGATCCTGAATGATATGAATGGCATCCATCGCAATCATCTTCTTATCCAGAATATCATCATTGATAGAACCTAAAGCCGCAAGAATTGATCCTGTCTTTTCATCTTCAAATTTAGGCCATAATACACCTGGTGTATCTAACAGATCCAATTCCTTATCTGCATGCAGCCAAGTCAAAGAACGCGTTACACCTGGTTTATCTGCAGCTTTTAGCGTATTTTTTCCCGCAATACGATTAATCATTGTAGATTTGCCAACATTAGGGATTCCTGCAGCCATTGCACGTACTGCGCGTGGATTGATTCCTTTTGCTCTTTGCCTGTCTCTTTTTTCCTTCATGACATTTAAAGATGCCTGAATGATCTTTTTCCCGCATCCCGGATCTCTCATTAAATCTACCGCAATACAAGATACATTTTCACTCTGCAGTTTCTTTAGCCAGAGTTCTGTCTGTACAGGATCTGCCTGATCCATTTTTGATAGAACGATTAATCTTGGCTTTTGATTTGCCATTTGTATTAACATTGGATTTCTACTGGATTCAGGCATTCTTGCATCACGTAATTCAATGATCATATCAACTGCTTTTAATTTTTCTAACATGCCACGTTTTGCTTTTTCCATGTGGCCTGGATACCATTGTATTTTTACCATCTGTTTTCCTTTCTCTTTTCACAAAAAGTGCTCCTGGTTTAAACCAGGAGCATATATTACCATGTTTCAACACCAAAATCACTTAATGGCCATGCAATGAAAATACCTTTTGATCGAATATTTTCTTTTTTGAATGGTCCATAGTATCTTGAGTCTGAAGAATGTGGACGATTATCACCAAGACAATAATATTCATCCTCACCTAATGTAATCTCATTGACATCTGGCATCCATCCAGATCCATAAGATTCTACATATTCTTGCGATAAGAAATCTTCATCAACACTTTCTCCATTGATATATAGCTGTCCATTTGCATAGGATACCGTTTCTCCAGGCAGGCCAATGACACGCTTGACTAAGTATTCATTCTTTTCTGGAACATAGATAACAACGATATCAAAACGTTTGAGTGGTGACAATTGATAGCCAAGTGTATTCGATACTCCAATCGATTCATCTTCTAATGTAGGATACATAGAGTTTCCTTTTACCTGCACAGGGCGAATGACAAAGTTGGTAATCACAAAAACAATCACCATACATATTGCAAGATCCTTGATAAAAGAAAATACTTCATCTGTTGCTGATTCTTCATGTTCTTCTTTTTTCACAGATTTCTTTCTCTTTTCTTCTACATTTTTCTTTTTTTCATCAACTTCAGGATTTGTCAATCTTTCAAATACCTGTGTTTCACTAAACTGTTGTTTCTCTTTATTTTCCATAACGCAATCATTATACATCAAAAAAATAGAGAAAGCATAATGCTTTCTCTATGATGGATCTTATCGACGATCTTCCTTGATACGTGCGTCCTTAGCAGATCTACCCTTGAGATATGAAAGATTAGCTCTTCTAACCTTACCATAACGAACAACTTCGATCTTTTCGAGGATTGGGGAATGTACTGGGAATGTTCTCTGTACACCTACACCACTAGAAATCTTACGAACTGTGAATGTAGCACCAATACCGCCATTAGAACGATCAACAACAACACCTTCGAAAATCTGAATACGTGTCTTGTTACCTTCCTTGATACGTACGTGAACCTTTACTGTATCACCAGACTTGAATTCTGGGATATCGTTACGTAACTGATTCTTAGTAATCTTGTCAACTAAACTTAAATCCATTTTCTTTTCTCCTTATATATACGAATGATCAGCAGCTCTTAGCTTATTTTTGCCAGCGGAACAGTGATGCGCTATTAAACGCCACAAGATAATATCATAAACTATATGAAATAGTCAATATCATATCCACCCAAAGTGTCTGCAAGCCTTTTCAATACCATCATTTACATTCGTATCCGTAACATATGTTGCTTTCTTCTTCAGCTCATCTTTTCCATTTCCCATCGCAATAGATGTCCAGCAAGGATCAAACATGACAAGATCATTTGTATCATCACCAAATACAACAACATCTTCAATCGGTGCCTGTAGATATTCCATCATTCTTAAAATGCCATCTTTTTTTGCATCATACTGATAGATGACATATTCATCAAACATGCGCAATCTGCCTACTTCGTTGATCCATGGATAGTTCTTTTCATCTTCTTTTGTATATGCAAGATACATTTTCATGATGGATGGCAATGTATGATAATCCAATGATGGATCATACAAATATGTCGTTAATTCTTTTCTGCGTCCTGCAGTTTCTAAAAAACGATAATCTTTCATAATGACAGTATCATCGTCATTTAAAGCTAACAGCCATCCAACGTGATTTTGATCTGCCTGTTCTAATATATGAATGGATTCTTTTAATGGAATTGGCTGCAACTCAACTACCTGATCATCAATAACAATACACCCGCCACCATTGCAGACAATATTATGAATATTAATTTTATCTGTAAAAGAAATGGCTTTATAATGTGCTCTGCCTGTTGCGATAGATACAAAATGTCCATTGGCTTTTAACTGATCTAGTGTTCTTTTTGCACTTGGGACGATCTTGTGTGTTTTGTTATCTGTTAATGTTCCATCAATATCAAAGAAAAAATATTTTTTACTCTTGTAAATATTCCTTTCTGTTATATGCAATACGTCCATGCATTTCCGCATGTATCGCAAAGTCAAAATGATCTACATCTGTACATAATGCAAAATCTTCTTTTGGAAAAACATCCTGCTGCAATGGATCAAAGAATTTCTTTCCTTCGCTATAACGAAGAGCATTCGCTTGCTTTTGAATATCTTTCACATCTTCACCGAGAAATAAATGACGCATGTATTGTGCACAAAGTGTGTCTTCTTCTGTCTCTCTTTCTTCCCATCCCATACATACAATACTGACATGTTCTGGATGATGAGATTTGATTACTTCAACTGTTGCTTTTGTATTTACTAAAGAAGCAACATAGATATCCGTAGCATGTGATGCATTCTGAATGCCAAGCGTACCATTTGTTGTAGTATGAATCACTGTTTTATCACTGAAATCTTTTCCAGTAATACTGCTAGGTGCATTTCCATAATCAAATCCTGGAAGTATCTTTCCTTGTCTTTCGCCAATCAGAATATATTCTGGATGTTCCTTCTTAAATGCATAAGCCTGTTCCTTATCATAGACAGCTCTAACTTCTTTACAACCCTGTGCAAATAAATATGCTTCTAAAGAAAAAGCACGGAATACATCAATAATGATTGTTGTACCTGTTGCTTTTTTGGCTCCTTCCTTTAACTGTAATATTTCAATCTCCATGAATTTTTCCCCTTCAAACGTATTATACCTCTTGCAAGGCCCTTGTTTTAGGGGTATATTACAAGCAAAGAGAGTTTTTTATGTCAAATCGTGAAAAGTTATATTATCCATTTGCATACACACACCACTACGCATATGTCGTAGCATTTTATGGTAGTAATGCACCAACGATCGTAAAAGGTCCATTGATCATGAAAACATACTACAAAGATGATTCAAAAAAAGAAGTTGATATTCAACACACTTCTGAATACTTCATGGATGAATTATTCTATGAAACAAACAAAGTCATTCGTGAAATGATGCATGATTCATACAATGGAAAAAGAGATCTGATTGAATTATCGTTGCCTGAGCTGGGAAATGAATATCGTATCATTTACAATGCGAGTGAAAAGCCAAGTGAAAGATATGATGATTCCCTGGCAATTTTAAGTAATCGTGATTCAAAGGCAAAAGGTGTCGCAATTATATTAAAAAGAGATGCTAACGGTATTCACTACCTCAATGAAGCAGAAGCACGTAAAATCTGTTCCTACTACACAAATGAATAAGATGGAGATTTCTCTCCATCTTGTTTTTTATTCATTGACTGTTTTTTCTGTGACAACACCATATACCATTGGTGGAATTTCACATAGTTCTTTTTCGATATGAATTGCTTCATGCATCATCTTGATAACATCTTCTACATTCTTGTCATCATTGATATATAGCGTGCATAATGTATCGCCACGCTTCACTTGATCTCCACATCTTACTTTCATGACCATACCAACAGATGGATCAATGACATCTTCTTTTGTTGCTCTACCAGCACCCAGCATTTGTGCAGCTGTTCCAATTGCCTGTGCGTTCATTCCTACAACATATCCATCTGCTTCACTCTTTACATCAAAATACTGTTTTACAGATACGAGTTTCTTCATATTTTCAACTGTTAAATACGAAGCATCTCCCCCTTCTAAAGCAATCATGTTCTGCAGCTTCTTCAAACCACTGCCATCATGAATCTTTTCAATCAGCATCTTTCTAGCTTCTTCTTCATTCTTTGCAAGATTACCAAGAATCAGCATATTTTCACCAAGAAGCATACATACTTCAAATAATGGATCCTTCTCATTGATTTCACCACTCAATACTTCGACTGCTTCCTGTACTTCTAAAGCATTACCAATCTTCATACCTAACGGCTGGTTCATATCTGTCACAAGTGCACGCACGCTTCTGCCAACATGTGTACCAATGGAAACCATTGTTTTTGCCAGTTCAAACGCATCTTCCTTTGTATGCATAAATGCACCTGTACCGGTTTTAACATCCAGTACAATTGCATCAGAACCACTTGCAAGCTTCTTAGACATAATAGAAGAAGCAATCAAAGGAACACATCCTACAGTTGCCGTAACATCACGTAAGGCATACATTTTCTTATCAGCAGGTACAAGATTACCAGTCTGTCCAATGACCGCTACACCATTTTCACGTACGATCTTCTTAAAGGAGTCCATAGACTGTTCAATGTTTGTTCCAGGAATGGATTCTAGTTTATCTAAAGTTCCACCAGTATGGCCTAGACCTCTGCCACTCATTTTCGCAACTGTACCGCCACATGCCGCAACAAGTGGTGCAACAATCAATGTTGTTGTATCACCTACACCACCTGTAGAATGCTTATCGAGTTTGATACCTGGCAAATCGCTAAGATCAACAACATCACCAGAATGCATCATACTCATTGTAAGATCCGCTGTTTCTTTGGATGTCATGCCTCTTTGTAAAATTGCCATCATCATACTAGACATTTGATAATCTGGAATTTCACCACTCACAAAACCAGTCACCATCTGCTGGATTTCTTCCGTTGTCAAAGAATCTCCATGTGCTTTTTTATCAATTAAATCTACAAATCTCATATTATAGTTACCTCTATTCGCTAGTTATATTATCTGCTTAATTAGAAGCACTTTCAAGCAGTAGAAAGAAGATAAAAAGCAAGAACTGTCAGCTCTTGCTTACTTTAATTTCTTACCACAGTTTGGACAGAATGTAATATTTGGATCCGTTATCTTTTCACCGCATTCCGTACAGTAATATGGTTCAAATTGTGCATTTGTTGATTCTGTTGAAAGAACCTGCGTATCTTCCATTTGTGAAGATGATTCTACATTCTGTGATGTTGAATATGCTGTATCACTTTGTGGCTGAACATAGTACAGATCAAACAATGGCATACGTTTACGATAATAAACGAAATTCAAAGCAGCTTGAATAAAGCTGTAAATAATCATTGCAACATACATCGCAATACAAATGTTAAAGGCAAGATTCTGAAAGAAAGCATCAGATACATCAACGGAAAATAGTATATACGAAGGATTCTTCATCATATAAATCATTACGATCAATGATTCAATAAATTCAACGACAAATCGCAGGCATACTGCTTTTGGTCCATATTCCTTCCATTTCCATAGGCCAACACATGCATAGAATACGATAACAGCACTCAGACAACTCATTAAAGAATGGAAAATCACAGGCCAGAATAGAGGTCCCATATGATTCATAGAATATCCTGCAGAAGCAAGAAAATCATTTAAATTTCCTGTTTTCAATCCAAACAGCTGCTGAAATACAGAAACAATATGAAACAAGCTGGAAATCAACAGAAATGGTAAAGTAATTTTCAAAAACCAATTCCATTTTAATGGTGTGTTCTTTCGATCATAATATTTCATACACTTCTACCTCGATCAAACTCATTTTATCATACTACAAGTCAATTTTTCCCTGCTGCAGCTTTTTCAGCACTTTTTTTTCTTCATCAGAAAGAATATGTTTTTCATATAGATCAGGACGGAGCTGTTGTGTCATCAACAATGATTCTGCAATTCTCCACTCCTTGATTTTTGCATGGTTTCCACTCAATAAGACTGCAGGTACTTCTTGACCATTGTAGTCTCTTGGCTGCGTATATTGCGGATATTCCAATAGTCCATTTTCAAAAGATTCATCATCTGTAGATCCTTCAGAAATAGAACCTTCCAGTAATCGAATCACAGAATCCATCACAACCATGGATGCAATTTCACCACCTGTTAAAACATAGTCACCAATTGATAACAATTCATCACAATGATCATTGATTCTAGCATCCAGTCCTTCATAGTGACCACACAATAAAATTAAATGGTCTTTTTTTGCGAGTTCTCTAGATTTCTTCTGTGTCAATGTCTTTCCTAATGGAGACATCATAATCGAATAGCTGTTTTCTGTTTTCACAGAATACAAAGCATCCAATACTGGCTGACATTTCATAACTTGTCCCATGCCTCCGCCAAACGGAGAATCATCGACATGTTTAAACTTATCCAAGGCGAAATCTCTGATTTGTACAAAATCAACTGTTACGAGTTCTCTTTTCAAAGCTCTTCCAATAATAGAAGTAGACAAGAAACTTTCATACATTTCTGGAAACAATGTCAGTACTGTAATTCTCATAGCAATCCCTCCTGCATTTGAATATAGATTGCATGATTTTCTAAATCAACATTTTGAATAAACGCAGTAACAAATGGTACTAGAAAAGAAGAACCATCTTCTTTTCTGATACGAATGTTATTCTGTGCCCCCAATGTTTCTTCAACAGATGCCACTGTACCTAAAAGAGTTTGATTTTGATCATATGCTTCTAAGCCAATGATCTCATCACGATAGTACTTGCCATTCTGCAATGGTTTACGATTTTCTCTAGAAATATAGACTTCGCATGTCTTGTATTTTTCAACAAGATTGATATCCAGATGATTTTCAAAGCTGACTAAAGCATGTCCTTTATGTGTACGATACGTCTTTACAGTAAAAGGCAAATAGTTTCCTTCAAATCGTACATAAACCGTATTCCCTTTTTGATAACGTTCCCTATCAAAATCAGAATAGGAAGAAATCTTCAATTCCCCTTTGATACCATGTGTATTTACGATTTTACCGATACAGATATATTCCATATTTACCTCCTATTGAAAAGAAAAGATGGTATTCCCATCTTTCTTAGATCTGTTCAAACTTGATGTTAACTTTCTTGTTGTCAGTGTGAGAAGCAACAGACATTACTTGACGTAATGCTGCAGCCATGCTGCCTTTTCTACCAATCAAACGAGCAATATCATCATTTTTTGCATATACATACAAAACGATTTCTTTTTCGTTGTTGGATGGCATCTGGCGTACTTCCAAGCTATCTTTGTCTTCAACCATTGGTTTAACAAGATCTAGAAGTACCTCATCGAAACGAGCCATAATTACTTCTTCTTTCTAGCTAATTTTTCTTCATGAAACTGCTTCATGATTCCCTGACGAGAAAGAATGTTACGAACTGTATCAGATGGCTGAGCACCATTGTTTAACCACTTCATAGCCTTTTCAGCATCAACGAATACTGTTTCAGGTTCTGTTGTAGGGTTGATCCAGCCAATAGTTTCGATATCACGACCGTCTCTTGGGAAACGGGAATCCGCTGCAACGATACGGTATCTAGGTGCCTTCTTAGCGCCCATTCTCTTTAAACGAAGTTTAACTGCCATTTTTATTTCCTCCTAAATTACGTGTACTACTATACAAGACATAAAATAGTCTGTCAAGGTTTTTTACTTGACAGTTTAAATATTTTTTCAAGCTAAATGGCAATACAGAACACTGTATTGCCATGATTTTACTTGAATCTTTTTCCGTATGGATTGTTCTTTAATTGTGTCTGTGCCTGATTCATCATCTTTTCAAGAGACTCTTCATTCAAGTTGCCATTTCTCTGCATTCTGCCAACCTGATCCATTGCTTTCTTCATCTTGTTGAATTGATTGATCAGTTTATTGACATCATCTACTTTTGTTCCAGAACCTCTGGCAATTCTCTTCTTCATTGTGCCTCTCAGCTTTTCTGGATGCGCTCTTTCATAAGGTGTCATAGATTGAATGATTGCCTTTGTATGTGCCATGGCACCATTTGCCTTAGACTCATCAATCATTCCAGCATACTGATTCATACCAGGAATCATCTTGATGATTCCACTTAAAGGTCCAAGCTTTTGAATCTGTTCAAATTGCTTTAACATGTCGTCCATTGTAAACTGGCCATTCATCATTCTTTCAGCCATTTTTTCATTTTCTTCCATGTCAAGCTTTTCTTGTGCTTTTTCTACAAGAGAAACAACGTCCCCCATACCCAAGATGCGGTCTGCCATACGATCAGGATGGAAGATACCCATATCTTCGATCTTTTCACCTTCACCGACAAACTTAACAGGAACACCAGTGATCTTCTTAACAGAAAGAACACCACCACCTCTAGAATCGCCATCAAACTTCGTTACAACAAGTCCTGTTAATGGAAGTGCATCGCTGAATGCTTTCGCAACATTAACGATATCCTGACCTGTCATAGCATCTACAGTCAATAAGATTTCATCTGGACGAACGTATGCATTGATATCCTGCAGTTCTTTCATCAATTCTTCATCAATATGTAATCTGCCGGCAGTATCGATAAAGACTGTATCGTATCCCTTTTCTTTTGCATATGCGATACCTTTGCGAACTGTTTCTAATGCCTTGGTTTCTACACCTAATGTGAATACTTCTGTATCAATTTCTTTACCAAGTGTCTGTAACTGATCAATTGCGGCTGGACGAATCACGTCTGCAGCAATCAGCATTGGATTGCGCCCTTGTTTTTCCTTCGCAATTTTAGCAATCTTGGCAACACTCGTTGTTTTACCTGTACCTTGTAAACCAACAAGCATGATAATTGTCATACCATCTTCTTTATATGCAATCGTAGAATCATTGCTTCCTAAAAGATCAACGATTTGATCATGTACGATCTTAACAAGCTGCTGACCAGGTTCAACTGCACTTAATACTTCTTCTCCTCTTGCCTTTTCACGAATTTCTTCCAGGAACTCTTTTACGATTTTATAGTTAACGTCTGCTTCAAGAAGTGCAAGTCTCACCTCTTTTAGCATTTCTTCCATATTTGCATCCGTAAGCTTGCCTTTGCCTGCGACATTGCGCATCGCTTTATTTAACTTTTCACTCAATGAATCAAATGCCATTATTATTACCTCTCGTGCATCTATTTTAGCATGAGATCACAATTTAATACACGAAACCATTTTCTTTTCCTTTAATTGTTAAAAACGTAATTTTCTCCGCAATGATTCTTGAAAGATATTCTTCTTCCTTTCCTTCCATTTTACACTTTCCTTCCAGTCTTCCTCGAATCGCAAGTAAATCTCCTGCCTTGCAGACTTCTTCACATTGTTCAGCCAATCCTTTCCACACATAGATTGAAAACACATCAGTATTAAAATTTCCATCTTCCATCAAATACGGACGATTACATTCTAATAAGATTTCATATACACCTTCTTTCCATCCAACCGGCTTCAAAATTTTTCCTACAACTACGCAACTATTCATAACCCTTAAATAACCCTTTCTTTTTTTATTATTCAACACAATTTTTATATGACTTACAAATCATAAAAAAAGCATACTTGCATCACTTTGTGCAAATATGCATATGAATATTCGTATTTTTGTTTCAAAATCGACGAATTTACAAGTTTTTTTATGAAAGATGTAAAATTCTTTTTAACTTGTTTTTTCGTTCAATAGATTTTTTTGCTTTCATAATATCTTGTGTAAACTTACAAGAAGAACCGCAGCTGCCATGGCAATCTCCACAATTGCCACCGCAATCTTCCACTCCATGCACTTTTAAATATTTCACATCCAGAATCAGTAGAACGGCAATGGCTAAAATAATTACAAAATTGATCATATCTACCTCCCATAATTATGATGCTTTGATTTGATTCAAAAGTCAATTAGTTTGCACTAACTTATTGAAAAAAGAAAAAAGATCCATGATATGCATGGATCAGATATTTAAAATATTCATGAAAATCTGGATAATATCTTTTGCAATAAATGTAAAATACATTCCAAATACACTCATCGCAACAAATATACCAGCAATAAGCGCAAGCATTGCTCTTTTGTGCGGCAAGGAAGTCTTGTTAAGACCATAGCCAGTTAACAGAATAGAAACAAATGCAGCTGTAAAAAAGAATGCATAGCCAATCATTGTATTATAAGCAATCAAACAAGCGCTGATCACATACATAACAATTTTAAATGGTACTGCGATTGTACAGATAGATACCATACGATCACGATCTACAAGTATAGTTTTATTTGTACAAGCAAGCTTGATAAGATATGTAATGAGATATTCAAAAATAAAACCATATGCCGCAATCTTGAATGCAAGATTCGCAGTCGCTGTAAAGTTTAATCTGGCAAATCCAAATGGTTCTAAATTGATAAGATGAGAGATTCCCATTGCAATACAACTGGAAAATGCAATCCACTTCAAAATATTCAAAACACATCTTTGACCTGCAGATAACGTAGCATAATCAACATCAGCTACACGATCCATACATAATAATGGATTGATCATCATCAGGAAAAGACTATTTGAAGGCTCATCAATCAAGCGATTCAAAGCATCTTCTTTTTCCTGATACTTTCTTGCTTTTTTAGCTTTTGTTTTTTGATTCTTTACCTGTTTTTTTAAGCGTTTCTGTTCTTTCTTTTCTTCTGCAGTTGGCTGCTTTTTGACAGGTTTGATAACTTCAACTTTGTTTACTTCTTCAACAGTTTTATTTTTTTCTTCTACAACAGGTGTTTCAATCTTTTCAACATCCTGTACTTCTTTTTTTACATTTACGCAAACATACTGATGTGGAACATGTCGTAAAGATACCGCACGTACATGTCTAGCTACCAGTACATTATTTCTTCTTCGATTTAAAAGGTGTAATTTTCGATTCATAAATTTTCCTCTACGCCAACTATTATACACATAAAAAATGTGCTTTTGTGCACATTTTCTTAATTAGTCTTTTGCTCTTGAGCAGTATTTGCCATCAGCTGTACTGACAACGATTGTTTCACCTTCCTGGATGAATAGAGGTACTTTCACCTGAAGACCAGTTTCAACAACTGCATTCTTCTGTGCGGAAGTAGCTGTATCGCCCTTGACTGCCTGTTCGCATTCTGTAATCTTTAAAGATACTTTATCAGGAAGAATAACGCCTAAAATTTCGCCATCAAATACCTGAATATTAATCATTTCGGATGGTTTCAAGAAATTCTTTTCCCATTCTACTCTTTCTTCAGGAATTTCAATCTGATCATATGTTTCTGTATCCATGAATACTAAAGAAGTTCCATCATCATAAAGATACTGCATTTCTCTTTTATCAATGCTGGCTTCTTCAACACGGTCAGAACCAATCAGACCAAGTTCTTTTACAACACCTGTTCTTGGATCTTTAACTTTTAAAGCGACTTTCATTTTAGCCATCGCTGTTTTATTCAATGATTTATCAAGGCACTGATAAAGATTACCTTCCCAAATAAAACACTGACCTGGTTTAATTTCTGTTGACTGAATCATATGTATACCACCTTTACTTTTTCCGTAATTAATTTTAGTAAAATAAGCTTATTTGTCAACATACATCCCTCTTGAGGAAGTATAGGAAAGAATCGTTATATCATCTTCATCCAGTGTTATTACTAAAGTTTCTGGATAGTCTGATGTAATATTGACATATATAAAATGATCATCCACTTCACACATTTCATTATCTTCGAGATTTCCTTCCAGAAGCTTTTGCTTGATATCACTGATGACACGTATTTCCTGCTGCAGATACATATTTGCTTCTTTCATGTTCATCATGAATTGCATATTTACTTTATCACGCAATGCAATCACTGTGATAACAGATACAATATACAACAGAATAGAGAGAAAATATGTCGAAACAAATCCATCAGTATTTCGCAATCGCTTCTGTATACGCATCTTCTCCCCTTTCATACTGCACATAAATTACATGATTTTCTTCATAAAACATACATGTATCTACATCGATATAAAAAATTTGTGTCCCAGGCGTGAGAATGATATTCTCGTTGATCAATGACAGTTTCATTTCTTTCTTTTTATACGTAAAATACAAAGCATCTTCCTCAATATGCGGAGAATATGACAGTACTAGAATTCTACGCAATTGATACGTTGCGACAAGATCCTGCAGGCAATATGGCTGTTTTAAAGCATGAGATATTATCGAAATTGATAGAATAATGACAGGTATCATCATGACTACAATCAGAAGTGTTAACAGGTAATCAATCAATACGGTTCCTCGATTGTTTCGCATAGATCTATTTCCTGAAAAAAACGATCAAAATCATCCTGCATGATTTGACTTTCTTCCTGCAGCTTTTCCTGTATCTTTACATGTACAACAATACAGCTGTAAACTATCACAGAAATCAAAGATGTAATCAGAACACTGATCAAAGCATCATTTAGTAAAAATCCATCATTTTTCAACAAGTCTTCCACCTCCCAGTTCTATTACGATCTTTTTTCCATTCACATCTACTGTTTTTGCCTGGTTCACATTTCCATTCTCGTTAAAAATCACTGCAGTTTTATCCCATTGAAATGTTACATGCTTTACTTCTTTGATTGCAGTAGATTGATGATATAGATAATCACTTTGAAATAAGTATTTGTTATTTCTAGAGAATTCGTGGGATGGAATGACAAGTAATGTCATGACGGAAACTGCCACAAGAACAATACAGCATTCCACAAGCATAAATCCCTCATTCGATGAAAGCTTCTCCATCTTTAATCTGTAATTGTTTTGAACCATCACATTCCACCTGTGCTTCATTCAATAAACCCGCATTGATCAAATCATCCACACTCTGTGGATACTCATCATATTCCATCTTGTACTCAAGAATTGCCGCATCTGCAACTTTTTCAATTGCCTTGCATCCTTTATGATTGACAACCGACAGTGTCTTTTGAATGGATGGAACAGAAAGCAAGAAAATAACCGAAATAATAATAACTACGATTGTCATTTCCAGTAATGTAAAACCTTGATTGTTCTTTTTCATATATCCTCCTTGAGAATGTTCCTCAATATACATATTCACAAAAATTCAATCAGTTCCAAAAATTTCTTTTATAAATTCTGCAGCATTGTCATTGGCATCATTAATATCTGGTATACAAAAATCAAAACAATCGCAATCATTGAATAAGAAATGAGTTGAATATATGTACTGTATCGTTTGATTGCCTGCTGTTTGCGTATTTCTACCATATGTAAATATCCTTCCAGCATTTCTTCACTGCTGCTAGAAAACACCGCAATCTTCAAAAATCGAAGCAAAGCTTTTTCGATATGTGTTTTCTGGATGGCTTCTATCAATGTTTCTCCTCGCATTAAATGTTCATCGATTTCTTTTGCGATATAAGAAACACATGGCTGCTGTTTTACTTGAGATAATATATGTAACGTATTTTGTGTAGAGACATTTCTTTTTAAACATTCCAGGAAAAAGCGTGCAAACATTGCAGATACAGAATGTACAAGAATACTGTCTGGAAATCTTTTTGCGACAAAGCAGTATGTATTGACAATATGTTTCTTTTCTAAAGCAGTCATAACAATTAGAAAAAGCAATACAGTTCCCCATAGAAGAAATTCTGCAATCCACTGGATTGCTTCATGCATCACCAGCAAGTGGTCTGTTTCCACTTGAAATCCCATCAGTAACGTAATCATATTTGGTAAAATCAATGCATTAAATAAATACATTCCAACGATCATTCCTAAAAACAGAAGACTTGGATATAACATTCCATCAATGATTTGTTTTTGACTCTTTTCGATTGCCCGATGCATTTCAATGCATGTCAATAAGCTATCTAGAAACGGCATACATTGACTCATGCTTTCAAATAAGACAACATAGCTTTTTGGACAGAACAGATAAAAAAATGCATGTAAGCTTTCTCCATTATTTAATCGATTCATGATTTCATCAAATGCTTTCTCATTTTCTTTTTCTTTCAATACAACAAGTGCATCTTTGATAGAAAAACCACTATCTAGAAGTTTTGCAATGGCTTCACAATCTTCTTTACGCAATATATTCCTTGGCTTGTTCATATGTAATTTCATTTTGAAAGAGTGCTTGTTCAATTTGCTTTGATAATGGAATAAATGCATCACTGACATCTCCTTTCTCAAAATAATATGTGATTTCTTTTTCATTCATATATTCATAAATTCCTGTTTTTTCCCCATTTGTTTTTTCAAAGAGTCTTTGTGAACTGATTCCTTTCAATACATCTTTCAGCTGATACTTTTCAACTCCTAGATCCAGCATTCTTAATATTGTTGAAACACATGAAAAGGAATGAATCGTACTGACAACAAGGTGTCCTGTTAATGCACAGCGAACTGCCATTTTTGCGGCAGTTTCATCACGTATTTCACCAATCATAATGATATCTGGATCATGACGCATTAATTGTTTAATGCCATCGGCATATGACATATGTTGTTTTTCATTGATCTGTATCTGTACATATTTCTCATTTACAACTTCAACAGGATCTTCTAATGTAAAGATTTTTTTATTCTGCACTGCATTTAACAATGTATATAGCGTTGTCGTTTTCCCACTCCCTGTAGGTCCAGAAAACAAATACAGCCCATTCTTCTGGTTCATCACATTTGTTAAATACATTGTTGTTGAAGGATCAGAACACAAATCTTGAATGCACAATTGATTCTTAGAATTTAAAATACGCAATACACCAGAACGCATGTAATAACTTGATACAATCGAAAACCGCAATGAAAGATCTTGTTGAAGAACTCTTTCATGAAAAGATCCTGTCTGCGGCTGAAAAGTATTGGATACATCTAAATTTGCACGATACATTAAATAATAAAACAGACGAATATCATCTTCTTTCGGTATCAGCTGTTTCATTTGCCCATCAATACGCATTTCAATATTCATTTTCTCTTTCTTCCCATTTGTAATATCAAAATGAATATCACTGACTTGATACTCTAATGCAATCTTTAATATTTCTATCAATCTTTGTTCCATAAAAAAACTCCTCAATACTTTATTCACATAAATTTGAGGAATTCCAAAAAAAAGACTATAACAAATGCAAGTTGTCATAGTCTAATGTGATTCTGTTATTTTGTGATTAGTCGTTCATGAGTTTTCTAGCATAACCGATAACGCCTTCGCCATCCATCATACCATACATTCTCATATCGATACCTTCAACAGGCTTTCCAGGATACTTAGCCTGTAACTTAGCTAAAGCATAACGAACCTGAGGTCCGAGAAGAACAACGTCTGCATCTGGTGCATGCTTTTCTTCTTCATTTAAGCTGTATGCTGCGATATCATAATCTTTACCAGCCTTTGCAGCTGCCTGCTTCATCTTATTAACTAATAAAGATGTGGACATTCCTGCTGCACAAAATAATACGATTTTCTTGTCTGCCATGTTTTTAACTCTCCTTAATTTGTAAGTGCTTTCACTTGCAAACACTATACCACCTTTTCAAAGAGATTTCTATAAAAATTTTTCAAAAAAATCAGGCAAGACTTATTATCCTGCCCAATTCATCGTATATGTTCCATTAACTCTTTCAACAACAATGTAGTACCATCCAGCATCTAAAGATGTTGTCTCGTTGTATTCTCCACTGCCTTCAAGTTCAGCAATCATCGTTGTATTACTTTGATCCAAAGTTAAAGCATACAGTTTAAAATATCCTGTTCCATCAAATGTTCCATTGAAATTCATTGCCCCCGTCTGCAGATTCATTAAACGGATTTTATATACATCATCTTCAAAGACAACTTCACCATTTTTACTTTCATCTGCTTCTAGTGGCAAATCAAAATGTTTGTCATTTGTTGTTTTCTCTGTTTCAGATGAAGATGTATCTTCTTTCTGTTTGATAATACCTGTAGAAAATAATTTCTTTCCAATTGTCACAATAGAGGAATCGTTTTTAGAAACACTGACATTTTCTAATGTACCGCTGACTGTATAGTCCTGCTCATTTTCTGTATATGTATATGTACCATAGATTGTATTATTCTGAACATCAACTTTTCCTACCGTACATACCTGTTTTGTAACACGGCAATGATTTCGAACTGCCATATTGAATACATTTTCTGCTTCGGTTTCTGAAAAATCCGTCTTTGAAATTGGTGTTGTAATTTCCTTTGACGTTTCACTAGGTAAAGATGGCTGCTTTGAAGCACATCCCAAAAGACATGCACACGCTAAAACAAGAATGCTTTTTTTCATACATTCACCATCTTCTTTGCATACTGCAGATACATGTTTGTCGCAAGTTCCTGTTTGATTGTAGAACGAGGTCCATGTCCTGGTAAAACAATCAGATCATGCGGCATATCCATGAATTTCATTAAGGACTGCATCATCTCCGTTTCATTTCCACCATATAGATCTGTTCTTCCAATACTTCCCGCAAATAAAGTATCTCCTGTAAATAAAAGATTGCGATAGCGGATCACACAGCTGCCCTTTGTATGACCTGGTGTTTTTGTCACTTCTACATGAAATGAGCCAATCTGCATATCTTTCAGCAATGGTTTGACTGGTGTATATACCGATGCATCAAATCCATGAGAGCCTGCATATCTAGGATCTACAAGATCATAGTCAGCAAGATCCATATATACTTCACATGAATATATATCCACAAGATCATCTGTTGCCTGTGTATGATCTTCATGTCCATGAGTCAAAATGATTCCATCAACAATTTCATCTTTAGAAATGCATTTAGCAATCTCTTTGGCATTCTTTCCAGGATCAATGATCAAAACATGGCCATTTTCATGAAGCACATAAATATTTTCACCATATAAACCAATTGGTAATGTATCTAACTTCATAGATATTAAAAAAATAAGTCAAAAAGACTTATTTCTTCTCCTTATGCAGAGTCATTTTGTTACAACGTGGGCAGTACTTCTTGATTTCCATCTTTTCAGCATGCTTACGCTTGTTTCTTGTACCAATGTAGTTTTCTTCACCACATTCACTACATTTAAATGTAATATTGTCTCTTGGCATTGTTTATTCCTCCTGACTTTTTGCTAGAGAAGTATATCATAAACAATACTGTTTTCCAAGTAAAATTAACTCTCTAACGGAAGATATCATAGCGTTATTCTATCAGTTTGTCTAGCAAAAAATCAGAAGCTTTGTCGAACTATTTTCTTTACAGCTGTATAATACTAATGGAGGTATCCTATGAAACGTAATGAAACACGTCCTGTGTATGTAGGAAATTTACAAATTGGCGGGCAAAATAAATGCATTCTTCAATCCATGACGAATGTTCCTGCCAAGAATGTTGAAGAAACAATTCAACAGATTTTAGAATTAGAAGAAAATGGATGCGAATTAATTCGTATCGCTGTATTAGACGAAGAGGATGCACGTGCTATTCCAGATATTAAAAAAGGAATTCACATCCCTCTTGTTGCAGATATTCACTTCAATCATCGTCTTGCATTAATTGCGGCAGATGGTGGTGTTGATGCAATTCGTATTAACCCTGGAAACATTGGTTCTAGAGAACATACAGAAGAAGTTGTGAAAAAGTGCAAAGAAAAGCATATTCCAATCCGTATTGGTATCAATGGCGGTTCTTTGGAAAAACAATTTCTTGAACAATATGGTGGACTTTGTGCAGAAGCAATGATTGCTTCTTGTGACCGCCATGTCAAAATACTGGAAGAGCTCGATTTCCATGACATTGTTTTATCATTTAAAAGCAGCGATGTTGAACTGACAATCGATGTATATGAAAAAGCAAGTCAGCATTATCCATACCCTCTTCATTTAGGTGTTACAGAAGCAGGTGGATTTACAGAAAGTGCAGTAAAATCTTCTGCAGCTTTAGGTACATTATTACATGAAGGTATTGGAGATACGATTCGTGTATCTGTATCTGCTCCTCCAAAAGACGAATTGATTATTGGAAAGAAACTTCTCAAAGCTTTCCATTTAACACAGAATGTACCAGATCTAGTTGCCTGTCCAACATGCGGAAGAATTCAGTATGACATGCTTCCACTTGTCAAGGAAATAGAAGAATACCTGGAAACAGTGCATGAAGATATTACTGTTGCAATCATGGGGTGTCCAGTCAATGGTATCCAGGAAGCTGGCAGAGCAGATATTGGCGTTGCAGGTGGATATGATTCTGGACTGCTGTTCAGAAAAGGTGAAGTCATTCGTAGAGTTCCACAGAATGAAATCAAAGATGCTTTGATTGAGGAAATCAATAAACTCATTGAAGAAAGAAAACACTAACGAAAATAGTAGCGATTGCTACTATTTTTTTACATATTCACAAAAAACATTCTTGTAAGCAATTATTTCAGAAGCAAGAAACGATAATAGAATCGAGATGCTTCTAATGAAGATAAAACAGTATTTTGAAATAATGGAGATACACCAATGACAGGTATTGAACAGTGATAGTTTTCTTCATTTTCTAAAAGCACTGGAAGCACACGTTCAACATTTAACGTTTCTTTCATACAGGAAACAATTGATTGATAATCTTTGCTTTCTGTATCTAATTGATATGTATCTGTATCCCGATACAGTAATTTCAACTGAATCTTTTTATTTTTTGCATATTCCTGTAAAGAAGCAATTCCTTTTTCTAATGAAGGCACATCTGGTGTATATAATACAAATCGATTTCCCTGTTTATCAATCACAGCGAGAAATAGCTGTTTTACTTCTGGATATAACTCCATGATTTCTTCTTTCACCACATTTGAAAACAAAGGATACATCTTTGCTAATAAACATGTATCTTTTGAAAGTACATCCTGCATGGAAAGAACTGTATGATATGCATCTTTCGTATAGACAGAATGAAATAGTTTCTGCTTTGAAAGATCCTGAATCCAGTCATAATCATGATTGTCATTTTCAAAAGAAAAACATGCATACGGTTTTCTTCCCGTAAATAACAAAGCAGAATTACCTTCCATATGTGGAAAGCTGCATAAGCTGGATTCATCTTTCACAACAAAAGCAACAGGAATATGCTTTTCTTCCAGTCTTTTCATGATTTGATCAAGAGATGTATTGTTGTAAGGAAAAGCTGCAACAATTCCATATTTTGGCGTTGCGGCATCTTCGCAGAATTGCTGAAGTGTTGATAAGAAACAGTCTTTTGCTTCTTCATGTAAAAAGACATAGACGACTGCCTCTTTATAGCGAGAAAGTCCCTTAAAATGCAATACAATCGATTCATCAATAGAAATATCATCAAACAGTAATGGAAGTTCAGGATAGTTGAGTTTTAAACGATCACAGAATCTTGAGTAAATCGTTTGATAATTCATCTGATTCATTTCTAAAGGCTGAGAAGCAATCATAATTGTTTCATCACTTGGCTGTTCATGAAAACGAACAAGCACAAAAATACTAAGCAGAAAGACAGAAAATGTAATGATAAACAATACAGTTACACATAGAGTCATCATTTCTGTACTCCCTTCCACCCAAATGAATCACGATCATTTAAAAATGCCGGTGCTTCAATATCCAGAAGAATATTCTTGTTTTTTACAAACTCTAGAAGAATTGATTTTGCTTGTTTATTTTTAGAAGCATAGGCAATCTTTAATCGTTTTGGATACAACCCATACTGCATTCCAATTGCAATCACATCTTTCATACGATCTGGTCGATACACCATATCAAATCTTCCGTTATCTTTTAACAATCTCTTCACATGTTTCATCAAGTCTTCTAAGCAAAGAAATTCTTCGTGTCTTGCAGCTTTGATTCTTGCATTTTCATTCTTTAAAGCATCATTTTTTGTATTGAAATACGGAGGATTACAGACAATCAGATCAAATGGAGCATGCATAAATTCCTGTAATGGACATACATACAAATCTGCATTTACTTCATTTCTAATAAAATTCTCTTTTGCATTTTCTATGACATTTTCAAACAAATCAATTCCTGTCAGTTTGAAAGCATTCTTTTGTTTTGCATAGTAAAGAAGCGCACCGTTGTTACAGCCAACATCCAGTACACTGTCTTTTCTATGTACATCCATAAACCTGCCTAATAATTCTGTATCTGCATTGAAGTGATACATATCTTCAGGCTGATAAAGTGTGTAATTTGTTCCGTTTAAATAATCAAGCTTCATGTGTTTCTCGAATTTCAAAATAGAATGTAGAACCCTTGCCTACTTCAGTATCAACACCAACCTTTGCACCATAGGCTTCCGCAATTGCTTTTACAATTGACAAGCCGAGTCCTGTAGATGACATATTTCTACGAAATGTCTTAGAACTTTTTTGATAGCGATCCCAGATATATGGAAGGTCTTCTTCTGTGATTCCTTTTCCTTCATCTGTAACTTCAAAGCGGACCGTTTCTTCATCATCTTTCATATATGCATGGATTCGGATTGTTTTTCCTGCGGGTGTAAATTTGATTGCATTTGTTAAATAGTTCGAAACAATCTGTGCCATCTTAACACGATCAAAGTATACCGTTAAATCGTCAGGAACATCAATTTCAATCTTTAAATCTGCATTTTTCAGCAATGACTGATTAATCTGTACGACTTCATATATAACTTCAACAAGATCAACATTCTCACGATGTACTTCTTCATTGCCACTTTGCATCTTGCTTAATTCACTCATATCATTGATCAATCGTGACATATATTCCGTTTCATGAATAATGACTTCTAAGTGTTTATTTCTTTTTTCTGGATTATCACCTGAAATATCACGAATCATTTCTGCATAAGCTCGAATATCTGTTAAAGGCGTACGAATATCATGAGATACATTTGCAATCAGATCTCTTCGCAATTCATCAATTTTTTCAAGCTTGTCTTTTGTGTCATTCAATGTATTGGCCAGTTCTTTTGTTTCCGTAAAGGAGCCACCTGTAAATGATACAGAATAATCAGCATTTGCTAATTTCTGTGCTTCTTTTTTCATTTTGACAATTGGCTGTGTAATTTTGCTGGAAATATATAACGCAACAAAAGAAGCAACAATAATAGCAATCAATGTATAAAACAAATATTGCTGCGAAAAGAAGGAAACAACAGAATCCACTGGTTCTAGTGGTGCATTTACAATCATGTAGTAATTTGACAAGGATGCATGAACAAGCCTGGAAAATACAATCATTTCCTGGTTTGTTGATTGATTTGTCTGAAAATAAGATGCTTCTTTCTGTGTTTCATTTAATGATCCAATCACTTCATCACTATGAAAACCAGGCGTATTTAAAAGACAGCCAGATCCAAGAGAATCCGCTGCATATACCTGCTCGCCATCGCTGTTATAAATCTGCACACAGACATCATTATCAACTGTCGTACGTAAAGCATGTGCAATGGATGCATCTGTTGTGTTTAAAATAATGTTCTCTGTAATTTCATCCGCAACTGTATTCATAGAACGGATCTTACTGTCACGATAGTATGGTCGAATAAAGCCAATCTGTAAAGCTCCAATAAATAAAGTTATTCCTACTGCCAGCAAGAAGAATACAAGCCAGAATCGAAAACGGATCCCATTGCGATCAAGCTTCAAATTTATACCCCATTCCTCTCACTGTAACGATATGATCACGATATGCGCCAATATTGTGTCTCAGCATTTTAATATGCGTATCTACGGTTCTATCATCTCCAAAATAATCATAATTCCATACTTCTTCTAGAAGCTGCTGACGAGATAAAGCAATATTCTTATTGTTCATTAGATAAATCAACAAATCTATTTCTTTTGGTGTCAAGGTAACTCTTTCTCCATCTACACTTACTGTTCTACCCAGCAAGTCAACAACAAGACCTTCATAGCTCAACGTATTCTTCTCACGATGAGAACCCCTTTCAAGAACAACTTTAACTCTTGCCATTAATTCCTTTGGTGAAAATGGTTTAATGACATAATCATCAATCCCTAGATCAAATGCATAGAGCTTATCATACTCTTCACATCTAGCACTTAACATAATAATTGGTACATCCTGTATCTTTTTAATTTCTTTACAAGCTGAAAAACCATCTAGCGTAGGCATCATAACATCTAAGATGACACAGTCATAATGTGTTGTTTTAACTTTTTCAATTGCTTCTACACCATCCTGTGCTTCATCTGCATCATATCCTGATAATTCACAATATTCTCTGACAACTTCTCGAATATTTGCTTCATCATCCACAATTAAAATTTTCATATGTTTACCTCCTACGTAGTTTTAAAGAATTGGATTGAATCACAGATTACGGATCCATCCATCTGTATTTTAGCATGAAATAATATATACACGCCTTGCATTAAAGAAGAAGAATACATTTCATACTGTCTTGGCATGACCATCATTCGCATTTCTCCTGTCTCATCAGCAAGTTTCAGAAAAGCCATCATTGTTCCTTTTTTTGTTCGATGTTTTCTCGCTTCCTTGATTTGTGCAAATCCAACGATTTTACCAGAGCTGCTTAAAAGAGATGCAATGGAAGGAACATGAATATTATTCTTTTCTCTGAATTGAATAATAAATGCTCTGGATAATGTAAACCCTAATGCATTTCTTTCGTACTGCTGGCGAATTTCTTCATTGTCACTTTTTCTTGTATAGACTTGTTTGCTGACAAGATCTGGATTTAGTGTTTGTCTGCCATCTTTTGTGATCGTAATAATACCAGCATAAGATATAGCTTGTGGAAGTACTGCTTTCAATGTTGTTCTTGTTTCATTTAGACAGTCACATGCACCAGCATCAATAAGAGATTCCATCTGACTTTGATTGACATTATGTAAGCGAACTCTCGCTACAAAATCATAGATATCTGTGTATGGTCCATTATTTTTTCTTTCATTGACAATTTCACTGGCTGTTTTTGTACCAATGGCTTTGACAACAGATAAAGGTAACAGGATTCCCTTCTCTTTTCTTTGATAATCAATTTCACTTTCATTAATAGATGGATAATAGACAGAAATTCCTCTTCTTCTGCATTCATCAATATACAAAGATGTTTTATAAGAATCGGAAATAACATTATTCAATACAGAAATATAGAAAATATATGCATAGTTTGCCTTCAAATATGCCATCTGATACGCAATCAAAGAATATGCAATGGCATGAGACTTGTTAAATCCATACCCCGCAAACTTCTCAATATCATTAAACAGTTTTTCTGCATCTTCTAAAGAATATCCATTCTTTACTGCACCAGAAAGAAAATCTTTTTTCAGACGCTTCATTTCATCTTCTTTCTTTTTGGAAATGGCTTTTCTTAAAATATCTGCTTTTCCAAGTGAAAAAGATGCTACGGTCTGTGCAATCTTCATGATTTGTTCCTGATAGATCATAATGCCATACGTTTCCTTGAGACAAGAACGTACCGCATCGTTTAAATAAGGAATAGACGATGGATCATTTTTATGCTTCAGGTAAAGAGAAATGTTATCCATTGGTCCTGGTCGATACAATGCCATTGCATCCGCAATTTCATTTAAGTTCTGTGGTTTGATTTGACGCAGTAAATTTTTAATCCCTTCACTTTCAAACTGGAATACACCTAATGTATTCGCATTTGCAAACATAGAATACGTCTTTGCATCATCTAATGGAATACTGGACAGTTGAAAAGATGGATATTGCTGAATGACTTTCTGAACGATTTCGTGAATGACAGACAAGTTTCTAAGACCAAGAAAATCCATCTTGATCAAGCCTCTTTCTTCTAGATATTCCATAGAATACTGGCTTGTTTTCATTTCATGATCAAAACAGATTGTTGGAACAATGGCATTGATATTATCTTTGCACATGATAACACCTGCAGCATGTACACTGAAATGATGCGGTAATCCTTCAATTTTCTGGCTCATTTCAAATAGATTCTGAAACTTCTTTTCACTGGCAATTAAAGTTCTTAGATGCGCTGAAGAAGCATATGCTTTTTCAAGTGTCATTTTTGGTGTATTTGAAATCAGTTTTGTGATCATATCCACATCTCTTTCAAACATGCCTAAAACCTTGGCAGCTTCACGGATTACAAGTCTAGGTCCAAGCGTACCAAATGTAATGATATTGCAGACATGATCTCTGCCATATTTCTGATACACATAATCAATAACATCTTTTCTTTTGTTATCAGGAATATCAGTATCAATATCAGGCATTGAGATTCTTTCTGGATTCAAAAATCTTTCAAAAAGCAGTCCATACTGCAAAGGATCAATCATCGTAATGCCTAAGCAATAGGCAACCAGACTTCCTGCTGCACTGCCTCTTCCCGGTCCAATATTGATATCATTCTTTCTTGCCTGACAGATAAAGTCATACACAATCAAGAAATAGTTTTCAAAATGCATTTTGTGAATCACAGATAATTCATACTGCAGACGATCCACATATTCTTTCTTGTATTGTCCATGCAAACGCTTCTTTAAACCTACTTTGCATAATTCTACAAGATAGGTATATGCATCCACATTATTTTTGATTGGATATTCAGGCAGAGTTGTTTTTTCCAGACAATAATCTGCTTTACATAAACGTGCGATTTCATCCGTTCTTTGTAAATCATCTGCATCGTATAAAGCTTCCATTTCTTGTTTATTCAGAAAATATCTGCCAGTGATTTCTGTTAAAGAGGCATCCTGAATCGTTTTTTTCTCAAGCATTCCTCTAAGAATACGATGTGCCTTAGAATCTTCTTTTCTTAAGTAATAGATTTTATTGATGGCAACTGTTGGAATATGCAGACTCTGTGCAATCCTTTTGAGCTTTGCATTTCTATTTTTCCATAAAGAAGCTTCCTGATAAGAAAGTGCAATATCAAAATCCTGCAGATCATTTTTCATAATCTTCAGTTTTTCTCTGATGCCTTCTCCATCATCTTTGATCATTTCACTGTCAATAAACCCACCTTCAGAAAAAGCAATCAAATGACAATGTGGAAGCATGCTTTGCAACTGCTCTAATGAACATGTTTTCTCTTTTTCATTCAAGAATGAAGATAATACCATTAATTGCTGATAGCCTTTATTATCTTTACAAAGTAAAACAAATGGAACGATCATATCATGATACATGCAATCCACTTCCATACCGACAATTGGATGTATGCCCTCTTTCTTGCATGCATCAATAAAAGACGCTGCAGCAAACATCACATTATGATCTGTCAAAGCAACAGACGTATATTCTAGATTTTTTGCATATTGTACAAGTTCTTTAATACGAATCGTACTTGTTAATATGCTGTATGAACTTCTTGTATATAAATGTACAGACATGTAGATATTGTACTACAAACAGTGCTCCTGCAGAAACATCACACACTTTTAACTTCCAAAAAAAAATAATATAATGAAAATGAGGTAAAAAAAATGAAAATTGCTTATGTAACGGATAGTGGAACTGGAAAATCCATTGCGGAAATGGCAAAAGACGGAATCATCAGTGTTCCACTCCAGATTTCTGATGAAAAAAATACATATCAGGATTTAGAAAATCTCTCTAAATCAGATTTAATTCACCTTCTTGAAGAAGAGCATGTGTTCAAGACATCTCAACCATCTCCAGGAATCATTCAGGAATGTTTTGAAAGTTTAAAAAAACAAGGTGTTGATTTAATCATTGCGGTACCAATCTGTAATGGTTTATCTGGTACGATTTCTACAATGACTACAATTGCGAAATCATTAGATTTAAACATCATTACTGTAGATTGTTATGTCACTGCTGTTGTACAGGAATATTTGATCAAACGTATCAAAAAAGCTCATGAAGAAAATGTTAATGATCTCGAAATTCAACTCATCACAAATGAAGTCATTGATTCCTGCAATACACTGATCATCCCTGAAAATCTGGATCAGCTGATTCGTGGGGGCAGAATGACACCTCTTGCCGCAAAGCTAGGAAAACTTTTAAAAATTGCACCTGTTCTACAAATCAATAAGGCAACATCAGGAAGAATTGATACATTACAGAAAGTTCGTACATTTAGAAAAGCCCTTGAAAAAGCAATGGATCAAATGGAAATTGATCATGTCAATCAGGGTGATGACTGGCATGTAGCAATTGCACATGTCAATAATATTTCAGAAGCGCAGTCACTGTATCGTAAAATGAGCGATCGCTTTCCAAAAGCAGAAATTGAAGTCATTGAATTATGTTCCCCTGTTGCAGCACATACGGGTCTAGGAGCAATCTGTATCCAATATTTCAGAAAGAAATAGCACAAACACATTAAGATTCACACAAAGCCGTCTAAAAATTTGATATAATTTTAGACGGCAATTATTTTGAAAGGAGCAACCATGGATAACAACGAAAATAAAGAAATAAACGAAAAAGAAATCCATACGGATCAAACTGATTTAGATAAAAAGACAGAGAATCCTGCTCCTAATGAGCCTGACATCAAACTAGGCACTCTGAAACACGAAAAAGAACAGGTAGCACGTGCGAAAAAGAGAAAAAAAATCATACGAAAGATCAGAAGAAAGAAGATCTTTACTGGATTACTGATTTTCATTCTTATCATCTATATGGTCATTGGTTTTGCAGGTGGAGAGTTTGCGTTAAGTAAACTGCAAGGTATGCCTGAATTAAATGTCAGCGATCTGTTGAGTGAAGAATCTAGTAAAATCTATGATACAAATGGAACATTGATTACTGAAATTGGTACTTACTATCGTGAAAACATCAAATATGATCAATGCCCAACTTCATTGGTCGATGCATTCCTTTCCATTGAAGATTCACGTTTCTTTGAACACAATGGTTTCGATATTCCTCGTTTTACAAAAGCTGCGCTGGAAACGTTTTTGCTTCATAGAGATGGCGGTGGTGGATCCACATTTACAATGCAGCTTGTAAAAAACAGCTACTTCTCAATTGATGCGGGTGATGAATCGAAAGAAAGAGAAGCTACGATTGAATATAAAGTTCAACAGATCGTTCTTTCCATGCAGCTTGAAACACAGTTGAATAAAAAAGAAATCTTTGAATTATATATGAATAAGTTAAACTTTGGGGATCGTATTCGTGGTGTTGAAAAAGCCGCAAAGTACTATTTTGGAAAGAGTGCTTCTGAAATGAGCCTCTCTGAATCTGCTTTACTTGCGGGTATTGTCAATCTTCCAAACAAATATAATCCTTATCATTATCTAGATTATGCTACACAAAGAAGAAATGAAGTTCTTTACTTAATGCGTCAGCATGGCTATATCAGTAATGAAGAATACAAGCTTGCAAAATCAATCAATGTTGAAGACCAGCTGGTAGGTGCAGATAAATTAAATGAAACAAGTGAAAATGATGACTATGCACAATATGTTGACGTTGTCATTGAAGAAGCTGTGAAACTGACAGGGAAAGATCCAGTTGTCTATGGCATGGATATCTATACAGCGATGGATCCTACAATTCAATCACGTATTGAAGCAATTGAAAGAGGAGATACAAGTGTTGTATATGCAGATGATTTAATGCAGACGGCAATTGTATCTATGAACAACCAGAATGGTGAAATTGTTGGAATTGGTGGCGGTAGAGACTATCAGGGTGGTGCTAGACTGCTGAACCGTGCAACATCTCAATATAAACAGCCTGGTTCTTCTGTAAAACCTATTCTCTCTTATGCATTAGGTTTTGAATACTTAGGTTATTCTTTAGATGAAGTTTTAATGGATAAACCTATCCCATTCCCTGGTGAAGGTAGAATCCTGCAGAACGCAAATGGTCAATACCATGGTGAAGTTACAATCAAAGATGCTGTAGCAAACTCTTACAACATCCCTGCAATTCTGACATTGGAACATGTCACTGCTAAAATCGGTGGTGATTCTGTTGTAGATTATATGCATAACTTAGGTTTCTCACGAGCAAGCAATGCTAACTATCATATGTCTTATGCAATTGGTGGTAATGCCTTTGAAACAACCGTTGAAGAACTGGCTGGTGCGCATGCCGCTATGATCAACCTTGGTGTATACAATGAACCACACACAATTCGCAAGCTGGAAACAACAGATGGTGATATCTACTATCCACAGAATCAGAATCGTAGAGTATTATCCAGCGGCAGTGCATGGCTGACGGATCAGTTAATGGAAAATAACGTTACATGTGGTATTTATAACTACATGCAGGTATTAGCTAGATCATACCCAGTATATGCAAAAACAGGTACAACAGACTGGGGTTCTGATGGATTACAGTATGGCATCCCTCAAGGTGCAATGAAAGATAAGTGGATGGTTGCTTCTACTTCTCAATATACAAATGCAGTCTGGGTTGGTTATGATAAAGCTGTTGCATGGGCTGGTACTTACTTCCCTACATGGAAAGCATTGATGAATATTCCTGGCAAGATTCAGCTTGAATTATTAGCTGCAGAAGAAGATGCTGGTGGACATTTAGATGGCGTTGCAATGCCTGGTGATGTCGAAACTGTCACATATGCAAATGGTACATGGCCTCACATTGCAGGAATTGCAGATAGTATTACTTCTCTTGTATCTTCTACAGGTTTATCAAATACACCTACAATTTATTCCACTGGTGAAGAAACAAACTTTGCCGCAAGCTGGACAAACAACATCTTGTATGTTGACTGGGGTGCTAAAAAAGGCTGCTATGCCGGTACACAAGATATTTCTCTAACAGATTCATGGGAAAATAAATCTGCAACAGGTGCGTGTCTAGCTTCAACCGCATGGGCATATGGAACAAATCCAACCTTTATTGCGGAAATATATCATGATGATAATTACCTGACGACCGTAACAAGTAAAGATGGTATGTATGGTGGCTATATAGGAGATTTTACTTCTGGAGTGATTAAAGTCTGCGGATGGTGGACGAATGGTTATACAACATCCTCTGCACAATGTGTTACCGCAAAAGACTTCAACCAGACAAATACTGATGAATAGCGAAAAAAAGCATGTATCAAAGCAATACATGCTTTTCTTATACTAATTAAAAAAATGTAGAATTTCTTCTACATTTCTGGTTTTAAGCTTCTAGACATCAATGTCTTAATGCATTCTTCTGGAGACTTGCCTTCATATAGAATTGCATAGACCTGATCTGTAATTGGCATATCAATTCCGCGTTTATGTGCTTCTTCATAAACAACTTTACATGCTGCTACACCTTCTACCGTTCTCTTGTTTTCTTTCCAGAACTTCTCACTAGAACCATCTTTACCAATCTGTAAACCAGCAGTAAAGTTTCTTGAATGCATAGAAGTACAGGTAACAATAAGGTCACCAACACCATCTAATCCAAGATATGTTTCTTTCTTGCCCCCTAGTGCAACACCATAACGTGTCATTTCTGCTAGACCTCTCGTCATTAAAGCTGCACGTGCATTATCTCCCTGTCCAATACCTTCAAGAATACCAGAAGCAATTGCCATGATATTTTTGATTGCAACACCAATTTCTGCACCAATAACATCTGTATTTCGATATACTCTGAAATAGTCATTAGAGAATAGCTTTTGTACTGTTTTAGCAGCTTCTTCATTGTCACTGACAGCATTTAAGCATGTCAATTGACGAAGGATAACTTCTTCTGCGTGAGATGGCCCAATCAAAGAAACAACAGCTTCTCTTTTATCTTCAGGAACCAGATCCTTGATAACTTCAGAAAGTCTTTGATGTGTCTCAGGATGGAAACCTTTTGCTACATTAATAATAATAATTTTCTTTTCTGTAAGATCTGTAACTTGTCTTAAAACAGAATCTAATGCCCCAGATGGAACAGCTACAAGAATAACATCCGCATCTTTTACACATGTGATATCTTTTGTCGCATGAACATCATGGTTCATTTCAACGTCAAAGTATTTCGTATTGTGATGATTATTTTCAATATCATTGATTTCAGCATCATCAATACCCCACATGATAACATCATGTCCATTATCAGCAAGTGTCTGTGCTAATGCACTACCCCAGCTGCCAGTTCCTAATACACGAATTTTCATTCAGATACCTTCTTTCTAGAAATAATATGAATTGGTGTACCTTCAAAATCAAATGCACGTCTTAAAGTATTTTCAATAAATCTTTGGTATGTGAAATGCATTAATTTTGGTTCATTACAGCTTAATACAAATGTAGGTGGCTGAATTGCTACCTGTGTTGCATAGTAGATTCTAAATCTCTTTCCATTTCTTGCTGGAGCTGGTGTAGTGATTTGAGAATCCGCAATGACTTCATTCAAAATATTCGTTGGAACACGACGTGTTGAATTTTCATAGACACGGTCAACTTCAGGAATAATCGTATCTACTCTTTGTCTTGTTTTTGCTGATACAAATAAGATTGGTGCATAAGAAAGATATGCAAATTCATTTCTTATCTTTTCTTCAAATTCAACCATTGTATGTTCATCTTTATCAACTGCATCCCATTTATTCACAACAATGATCATTGGCTTTCCAGCTTCATAGGCATATCCTGCAACATGCTTATCCTGTTCACGGATACCCTTTTCACCATCAATCAAGAATAAAGCAACATCGCATTTTTCAATGGCACTCATTGCACGTAAAACAGAATACTTTTCAACAGATTCATAAACTCTGCCTCTTTTACGAATCCCTGCAGTATCAACAATGACATATGGTTTTCCATTGCATCTGAATGGTGTATCGATTGCATCTCTTGTTGTACCTTGAATATTGGAAACAATACTGCGATCTTCTCTTAAAATTGCATTTACAATGGAAGACTTGCCAACATTAGGCTCACCAATTACCGCAATATGAATCCCTTCTTTTCTCTTATTCTTGTTATCTTCTGGCAATAATTCAACGCAACGTTCAAGAACATCACCTACTCCAATTCCATGTACACCACTGACCGCAATTGGATCACCAATGCCTAAGTTATAGAATTCATAAATATTCATCATTTTAGTTGTATCATCAATTTGATTGACAGCTAAAACAATTGGCTTCCTGCTTCTTTGCAAAAGTCCTGCAATATAGCGATCATCATCACTCATACCAGACTTTCCATTACAAACCATTAAGATAACATCTGCTTCTTCAATAGCAATCTGTACCTGTGCACGGATTTCTTCCTGGAATGGCTGGTCTTCCAATTGAATACCGCCAGTATCAATAATCTGAAAATGATTGCCTGTCCAGTCTGCAGAAGAATAAATACGGTCTCGTGTTACACCAGGGATATCTTCTACAATAGAAAGCCTTTCTCCAGCAATTCGATTAAACAATGTAGATTTTCCAACATTTGGTCTACCTACAATTGCGATTGTTCCAGTTTTCATGCATGTTCCTCCTTTAAATAAGGCTCACACAATGCTAATATCGCATTTACAACTTCTTCAATTGTCATATCACTTGTATCAATTTCAACCGCATCTTCTGCTTTTACAAGCGGAGAAGCAGCACGGTGTGTATCCTGATAATCTCTCTGTGCGATTTCCTTAGCAATTGTTTCTACATCTGTTGTAGGCAAGCCAAGCTTCTTGTCTTGTTCATATCTACGTTTCGCACGTGCTTCAGCACTGGCAGTCATAAAGATTTTCACTTCTGCATCTTTTAATACAACTGTACCAATATCTCTGCCATCCATGATAAAACCCTTCTTTTCAGCCATCTTCTGTTGTCTAGCAACGAGTTCACTTCTTACAAGTGGATGTCTGCTGACGGAAGAAGCAGCCAAAGAAATCTGATCTGTACGAATGGAAGAAGAAACATCTTCACCATCTAGAAATACTTTTCCTTCTGGCGTCAATGTAATATCTGTATTCTTCAGCATTTCAACAAGTGCATTTTCATCTTCTAATGAAATCTGACTGCAAACTGCCTTATATGCAGTTGAACGATACATTGCACCTGTATCTAAATGAATATAATTTAATTGTTTCGCTAATGATTTGGCAATTGTACTTTTTCCTGCAGCACTTGGTCCATCGATTGCAATATTAATTTTCATTGTAACCCTCCTACTTTGATGTAATGATCCAGTAAATAACAACACCTACGATCATTGCTAAAGCAATAATCAGGATCACTAACACAATATTTAAAATACGATTTGTCTGTCTCATCTTGTCAGACACTTCTGATAGATTATCTTCATAGTCATCTAACTGCGCTCTCATTTGTGTTGTTTCGTTGAGCAATTGCTGACGTGTTGTACGATCTGCTTCTAAACGACGATTAAATGTGTCTGTAGACATAAAGGAATCATTTTTGGATTCATAATCATTCACAAATGGAGAAGATGGCTCTTCTGGCTGTGTGTATGAAGATGATGTACCATTCACAAGATTCTGAACTTCCTGCATGATATCTTCTTTTGACATCGCTTGTGTTGGTTGAGTATTTTCTTGTGAAGATGGTGATTGCTTCACATCCTGTGGATAACGATTAGATGATGATTGACTTGAAAGAAATGGAATATCAGCTGTGTGTGAATTTGAAGAAGGATATGGCTTTTCTGGTGTTGCAGAATTATTTCTTTCAATCTGTTTTAAGATATTTAAAGAAGTATTCTCACTTGCAGCATTTCCTTGATCAATATTGTACTGTTTCACTTCACGAATATACTGATCCAGATAATCATTATCAAATGTAACATCATTATTTTCATTTGCTGAAAAAGAAACATTTGCAAATGGATCTTTATCCTGTGTCTGTTGATGTCGACGCAATGGTTGCTGCGTCTGCTGTTGCGGTTGTGTGTTCAAGTTTCTTGCGTGTTCTGCATTATGAGAATCACTGGAAGCATTTTCTGTATATGAAAAATTCTGAGAATCGATCTCATTTAATCTTTTCTGAAATCTTGATAAATCATTTGTTGATAATGCATCTGCATTTGTATCCTGCTGCAGGCGATTTCTTAAATCCTGATATTTCTTAGTACGTGATAAAGTAGCCATATTTCACTCCATAAATTCACTTAATTATAGCATATAAAAGCTCGTTATGCGTCATAACATAACGAGCAGACATTTGGGGGAACAAATGAATTTTCTACTTTACTCCATGAATAATTGGAGAAATCTTTTTATATACAAATACTGTAATTAATACGTTGATCAATCCCTTTACAAATGTAAATGGAACGTTAAAGATCAATAAGCATTTTTCAATAGAGTCAACTGCTGGGAAGATCATCTGATATGCCTGAATAATTGTTTCCTTTGGCATGAAGTTATAGTATACAGGATATACAACATATAAGTTAGATGGGAATGAAACTGCAGCCATTACAAATGAACCAATCAATGCACCAACAACTGCACCCTTCTTTGTCTTGTGGGATTTGTAGTATAAGCCAGAAATACCAACAAATACTGCACCTAAGATGAAGTTGGAAAGTTCACCTACACCAAAAGAATGAGAGGATAAGATTGCGTGTAGTAAATTCTTTAAGAATTCAACAAGAACACCACATACAGGTCCCATAGAGAATGCACCAATCAATGCAGGCAAGTCAGATAAGTCAAACTTGATGAATGTTGGCATGATCATTGGTAAAGGTACTTCAATTAGCTGCAATACGAATGCCAATGAAGAAAGGATTGCTGTTACTGCGATGTAACGTGTTGATAGGAAACTACTTTTTGTTTTTGAAACTGTTGTCATTTTTTGTCTACCTCCAAAACCCCTCTAAACAAAAAACCGGGGTTTATAAGATAAACTCCGGGTTTAAATACTTGATAAAAGCAAAAGATAAAAATCTCTTCCATCCAGACTTTACTGTCGCTGCCAGAATTTCACTAGCTCAACCTTTCGGCTCGCGGAGTTTACCGCCGGTCGGGAATTACGCCCTGCCCTGAAATTTATCAATAACAATATAACACATATTTCTAGCTTGTAAAGGCTTTACTGGAAATCTTCCTGATCTAGACCTAAATCTTCTGGTTTTAAGTATACATCTCTAGGCTTTGAGCCTTGTGCAGGGCCAATTACTCCTGCTTCTTCCAGCGCATCAATCATTCTTGCTGCACGATTATACCCAATACCAAATCTTCTCTGTAGAAGCGATGTAGATGCTTTCTGTGCCTCTACGACATATTCTTTGACTTCCTTAAATAATGGGTCATCATTGATTGTTGCTACCCCACCAATACCACTTCCTTCATTGATACCTTCTAGAAGAACAAACTTATCGTTATACATTGGTGACCATTGTGATACATAGTTTGTTATGTTCTGAACTTCATCATCTGTAACAAATACACCTTGTGTACGCATTGCAGAACTTGCACCAATTGGCATATACAGCATATCACCATTACCAAGCAGTCTTTCCGCACCAGCATGATCCAGAATCGTTCTAGAATCCGTTCCAGAAGAAACGGCAAATGCAATTCTAGAAGGAATATTTGCTTTGATAATACCTGTAATAACATCTACAGATGGACGCTGTGTTGCAACGATCAAATGAATACCGGCAGCACGTGCCAGCTGTGTAATTCTTTGAATGGACTGTTCTACATCTTTTCCAGCAACTGCCATCAAATCTGCCAGCTCATCAATAATGACAACAATATAAGGCATCTTCTTAGGACATGGAGATCCATCAGGATTCTTTGCACCATTCTGCTGTCTGACTTTTTCATTGAATACTTCAATGTTTCTGACACCAGCTGCAGCGAATATGTTATATCTTTCATCCATGATCTGAACAATTGCCTTTAAAGCATTATTGGCCTGATTTGGATCATTGATAACAGGCCCAATTAAATGTGGAATTCTTGAATATGGTGTAAATTCAACCTTTTTAGGGTCCACAAGCAGCATCTTGACATCTTCTGGATCTGTTCTTAACAGTAGAGATGTAATGATTGCATTCATACATACAGATTTACCAGAACCCGTTGCACCGGCAATCAATAAATGCGGCATTTTATCTAAGCGACATGTTACTGTCTGACCTAATAGATCTTTCCCAACAAAGAACAGCAATGGCTGCTTCTTATCTTTTTCACTGACATTTGAGATAATTTCTCTTAATTTAACTGGTGTGCTCTTCACATTCGGAATTTCAATACCAACCGCATTTCGCCCAGGAATTGGTGCCTCAATACGAACATCTTTTGCAGCTAGAGCCATTTTGATATTATCCGCAAGAGATAATATCTTAGATACTTTCACACTCGCATCTGGCTTGATTTCAAATTGCGTAACAGATGGACCAATATGTGTATCAATCAACTGTGCTTCAATATCAAAGTTATGCAGAATATTGATCAATAACTCACCCTTCTCTTTTGCGGCAATTTCATTATCCATATTGGCATTCTTAGAAGGTAAAGGATCAAGCATTTGAGAAATCATTCTTGCATTTGGAATCTTATATGGCTTTTTAGAAAGCTTCACTTCAGGTTTCTTTGCGGTTTCCTGTGGTTGTGCTTCTTCCACTTCTTCTTCAACAGCAGTCTCTTCTACAGCGTTATTTTTCTTTATTTCTTCATGTTCTGGTTCATTAAAGCTCAACTCAGCTGTCTTTTCAAAATCATCCTGTGGTTCATCTTGTTCAAAATTCTCATAGGAATCCTGCAGATCATCTACATTGATAAATACAGATTTTTCAGAAGAAATCGTTTTTCCAGGAATGGATACAACAGGAATTTCTTCCGTATCACGATCCGCTGTAATATTAATCAATTTCGTAATATGTGGCTCTTCTTTCTTTTCTTCTGTCAAAATATCCATTGTATCGCTGCTTTCCACATTTTCATCGACATTGATCGAGCCAGGCAATGCTTTCTTTGCTGCTTTTTTTTCTTTATGTTCTTCCAGCATGATCCAGAGGTTTTTAGGTTTTGCTTCTTCCACTGGCTGTTCAACAACAGCTTCTTCCTCTTCTTCTTCTCTTTCTGGTGTTTTAAAGAATTCAAAAATCGTATAGAAAGCTTTCTTATAAACATCTAAGGAAACAATTAATAACATAGAAATGATCAAAAGAACAATGATTACAATGATAACTCCAATTCTTCCAAATAACATGGAAGAAATGGCATACAGCAAAGAACCAATCATACCTCCGCCAATCACTGCATCACTTGTTTTAAAGTAATCTGCAATATGAACAATGTATTGCATAAATACTGGAATACCAGTATCCTGTGTTGAAATATAGGAACAAATCAATAAGATTGCACAATCTACAAGAATAAACGGTACTGGATTAACATCATCATTTTCATGATGACGGTTCATGACATTCATCAGTATCATAACAATAAATGAACCTAGAATGATCCAGAATAAAAACCCAAGCAAATATCTTTGCAGATTAAACAGAAACAACCCAACAACACCGGATTTCATTAATCCAATGATCATCAATGCGAAAAGGATCACAACTGTGATCCATTGCTTGATTTCTCTATCTCTTTCTCTTTTTAACTGTGCTTTTGTTTTTCTAGCCACAATTCCCTCTTAATCCTTTGTATTGATCTCTATGATTGCTGGAAGAATCATTGGTCTCTTTCCAGTTTCATGCAATACGTAGCGAGCAATCTTTTCTCTTGCTTCTGCACGCACTGACATATTATCATAGCGATTTTCTTTCACTGCCTCATTAATCGTGTTTTCCATCAAGACGCCAATCTGCTTCACAATATAATCAGCATCTTTCAGATAGATAACACCTCTAGACTGTACATCTGGTCCGCCAATAATTTCTTTTGTCGCGTGATTCACAACAATACCAATAATAATAGCACCATCTGTACTCAAAGTTTCACGATCTTTAATGACCATACCTGTTGCATCCAGGGAATCGCCACCATCGATCATTACATCACCAACATCCACAGAATCAAAATTCTTCTGGATCTTGCCATCTTCAAAAGTAGCAACCTGACCATTGTCCATAACAATGATATTTGCTGCACTATAGCCCATATCTAAAGCAATATTTGCATTAGAAATCAATTGTCTATATTCACCTTTGACAGGCATATAGTATTTTGGATGCATGAGATACACCATCATCTTGATGTCTTCAATGGATGCATGCATAGAGAATGCACGTTTTGTATCCACTGCTTCTACGCGATCTGCCTCTCTATACAAATCATCTTCCATACCTGCTTCATATCTTTCTGTGCCAGGTACTGCAGGAGATGTAATAATAACTGTATCTGTCTTATGCATTTCAATCAATGCATCTTCCTTTGTAGCAATCTTATGTACTTTATTGAAGATCGTAGAACCTGTTCCCGCAACGATAATAACGATATTTTCCATATCATTGCTGAAAGAATCCTTAGATACTTCCAATCCTGCAGGAATATGATAATAGCCAAGCTTTGCCATATCATTCATTAACTTACGTAATTCATCATCATAAATCATGATCTTGCGATTGTATTTATTCGCCAGTTCAATGATTTCAATGACACGATAGATATTCTGATTGTATACAGTAATTAATATTCTACCCTTCGCATCTTCAAAATACGGGTCAATGACTTCTGTAATACGATGAGAAGGTGCAGAATGACCTGGGCGATTTGAACCAACAGATTCGCACAATAAAGCCAGTACCCCATCATGTCCTAAATCAGTAATATTTGTAATATCTGTTGAGAATGCTTCATTTTTAATATCATAGTCAACAATAAATTCAGAAGTATACACAATATATCCATCACTTGTTTTAATTGCGACACCAAATCCATCCGCAATAGACTGTGTTGTTCCAAATGTTTTAATTTCAGTCTTTCCAATCTTGAATGTACTGTTTCTTCTGACTCTATGAATATTCAATTTTCCTAAACCATACTGCTTTGCACGTCTTTCAAACATCAATGCAGTTAATGGAGCCATATATACAGGAATATCAGGGACCTGCTTTAAAAGCATCGGTAAAGCAGCAATGACATCTTCATGTCCATGCGTAATAAACAAGCCTTTCACACGATCCTTATTATTGATCAAATAAGTAAAATCAGGAATAATCATTTCAATTCCAAGCTGATCCGCATCTGGATATTTCAAACCACATTCCAAAACAAAGATATCATCATTATTTTCGATGATATACATGTTTTTTCCATCTTCGTCCAGACCACCGAGAGCAAAAATTCGTACTCTACTCATATCTTTCCTCCAATTATTTTTTCAATGTTCAATTTTACGTCATCATTATAAAACAAAGACGTTTTTATCACAATGCTTTCCCATTCAAAGAGAAGCTGCGCACTTCTGTAATTTCAACTTCAACGATCTGGTTTTCCAATCCTTCCTGACCAGTAAAATTAACAAGTTTATTTTCTTCTGAATATCCAGAATACACTGCAGCATTTTTCTTGCTTCTACCTTCACATAAAACCTTCACTGTCTTATGTAAATACTTCTGATTATTTTCTTTTGCCCAATGATTAATATGTTCATTGAGTTCATGCAGTCTTTCTTTTTTCACTGCAGCATCAATCTGACCATCCATACGTGCAGCAGGTGTTCCTTCGCGTGGTGAATACATGAAAGAGAAAGCACCATCAAACTTACAATAATCAACAAGTGCAATTGTATCGCGGAATTCTTCATCTGTTTCCTGAGGGAAGCCAACAATCAAGTCTGTTGTAAATGTAATGTTTGGAATTTTACTTTTCAAACGGTCAAATACTTCCTTGTATTGTTCAACTGTATATCCTCTTGCCATACGTCTTAATACTTCATTTGAACCAGACTGTACTGGTAAATGCAGAGCTGGCATAATATTCGGGTGATCCAGCATCGCCTGGATTGTGCTTTCAGAATAGTCTCTAGGAGAAGAAGAATAGAAACGAATTCTTTCAATTCCTGTTTCTGCTACCGCAATCAATAGATCTGTAAAGCCATCATCCATGCCAAGATCCTTGCCATATGCATTGACATTCTGTCCTAAAAGAATGACTTCTTTACCACCATTTTGAATCAGCTGCTTCACTTCACGAATGATGTCAAACATTCTTCTGCTTCTTTCTTTTCCACGTGTATAAGGAACAATACAGTATGTACAGAACTTATTGCATCCATACATGATATCTACATATCCCTTTACATTCTGTGTACGCTTAACAGGAAGATTTTCAATGATTCTTCCTTCTTCAGAAAGAACTTCGACCTTTCTTTTCTTCGTTGTCATGACTTCCTTTAACAGATCTGGCAAACGATAAATATTATGTGTACCAAAAATCAGATCTACCTGAGGATAGCTCTTCAAGATTTCCTGTACAACACTTTCTTCCTGTGCCATACATCCACATACACAGAAAATACGATCAGGATTTTCATTCTTCAATCCCTTCAGCATGCCGATTTCACCTAATACATGTTCTTCTGCAGCTCTTCTGACTGCACACGTATTAAAAATCAATACATCGGCTTCTGCTGTATCTTCTGTATTTGTAAAACCCATAACTTCCATCATACCCGCAATACTTTCACCATCTCTAACGTTAGCCTGACAGCCATATGTACGAATATAGTATTTTTTATTTTTTCCTAATTCTTCTAACTGGTCATTCATAGAGAACAGACCATATTCTATTTCAACTTCATTTCTGCTTCTTTTTGCTTCGTCTTTTTGACTTGGTAATTGATAATCTTTATTCATAGTTATTCTCCGTGAGTATGTATTATATCAGAAACATGCAGTAGAATATAAAAAAACCAGTGAAAACTGGTTTTTTTATTTCCCTTACTTCTCAGAAATTGCAGAAACTGGGCAAGCTCCTACACAAGAGAGGCAAGTAATGCATACGCTTTCGTCACAACTGGACTTACCTTCATCATCTAAAGATAGTGCAGAAACTGGGCATACACCTACACAAGCACCACAACCGATGCAAGTATCCTTATCAACTGTTACTGGCATAATGTTCCTCCTTCTTTGAAAGATTATAGCACCCATGAATTTTTCCGACAACTAACTTGTGAAAAAAATGCAAAAGTTAGTAAAAGCTAACTTAAAAACAAAAGAAAGACACCTCCTTATCAGAGATGTCAATTTACTGATTACTTAGCTAATTCTTGAACACGAACTTCACGAATCAAAGTCACTTTGATCTGACCAGGATAAGTTAATTCATTTTCAATCTTTTCACGAATATCATGAGCAACCTTTACCATTGTAATATCATCGATCTTTTCTGGCTGAACCATGATTCTGATTTCTCTACCAGCCTGGATTGCGAATGCTTTTTCAACGCCATCGAAGCTTGTGGCAATCTTTTCAAGATTTTCTAAACGTTCAATATAGCCTTCCATGGATTCATAGCGAGCTCCAGGTCTAGCTGCAGAAATTGTATCTGCTGCAGCAACGAGTACTGCAATGATATCTGTAGCTTCTGTATCTCCATGATGAGATTCGATTGCATTGACAATAATAGGATTTTCACCATATTTCTTAGCAAACTTGGCACCAAGTTCAACGTGGCTTCCTTCTTGTTCAAAGTCCACTGCTTTACCAATATCATGCAATAAACCTGCACGCTTTGCCAATACCTGGTTCAATCCAAGTTCAGCAGCCATCATACCCGCAAAATTAGCTACTTCAATAGAATGTTCCAGGCCATTCTGACCATAGCTGTAACGAAAACGTAAACGACCAACAAGACGGATCAATTCACGATTCATTTTACCGATACCAAGCTTATAGACTGTTTCATTACCAATCTTGAAGATTGTTTCATCCAGTTCTTTTGTTACCTTGTTAATAACTTCTTCAATACGTCCTGGCTGAATTCTTCCATCCTTCATCAGAATCTCAAGAGACTGTCTTGCGATTTCTCTACGAATTGGGTCGAAACAGCTGACTGTAATAACATCTGGTGTATCATCGATAATAAGATCAACACCTGTTGCCTGTTCAATTGCACGGATGTTTCTACCTTCTCTACCAATGATTCTACCCTTCATTTCTTCACTTGGAAGTGTCACTGTAGAAACTGTTCTTTCAATGACTTCATCCTGTGAATATCTTTGAATAGCTAATGCAATTGCATTTCTAGCATAATCAGAAGCAGTTGTTTCAGCCTCTTCCTGGCGATCGCGCAAGTAAGTAGCGATTTCACTTTCTGTCTTCTTTTCAACAAGTTCCATCAATTCTTTCTTTGCATCTTCTTGAGATAAATGTGCAACCTGTTCTAGTACACATACCTGATTATCAATCTTTTCCTGCAATTCATCTTCTTTTTTACTGAGATTAGCAAGCTTGCTGTCAACGAGTTTTTCTTTATCCGTTAGTTTAGATTCCTGTGTTCTTAAGTTCTCTTCGCGGAAATTCAAACTATCTTCTCGACGCAGAAGAGTATTTTCTGTTAATTGAATCTTATCTTTCTGATCCTTGATTTCCTTTTCTGCCTGCAGCTTCATTTCATAAACCTGCTGCTTACCATCGAGATTTGCCTGACGGATCATTGTCTCCGCTTTGGAATTTGCTTCATCAATAATGCCCTGGCTCTTTTCTTTATTACGATCCAGGCCCATTTTTCCAGCAATCCACATTAGGATTACGCCTACAACAATACCTGCAATCACAGCAATTATGATCTGTGCCATATTTATGTCCTCCATATTGCGTGTGATTTGAGAAATTATCCCATCTGTAATTATACAATTATTGTTACTTTTTCACAAGCGATTACAGTTTAAACTCTAGAAATTAGTTGTGTCTCTCATATGAATTTTCTACTCATTTGATTTTTTGTTGCACATTGTCGATTCATGAGTCAAAATAATGAAAAGATATTATGTTAAAAATTGCAGTTATTGATAATTCAATATTCGATACGAATAGAATCATACAAATCCTCAAACAAATACAAAGCAATACAGAAATACAAAGTTACAACAGTATTACTTCTTTTTTAACTTCCAAAAACAATTGTGATTTTCTTTTGCTCGATATTGAACTAGATAAGGAAGATGGTATATACGAATCTTCAAAATGTAGAAGTCTAACAAAGTATATTATTTATGTCTCAGCAATTTCTGATCGAATGCAGGAAGCATTCGCACAGAACGTTATTGGATATATTCTCAAAAGTGATGATGACAATACAATTCAAAACGTTTTAACAAAATTGATTCATCAATACACCGAAAAATATATTTGTGTCAAAACTATGCATGGACTACAAAACATTCCATTGTCTTCAATTTATAAAATCACGCGTGAAAACAGAAAAATATTTGTCTATCTTCATTCCTCAAGCATTCGTATATTTGATACAAATTTAAAAAGCATATATGAACAAAGTAAAGACTCTATGATATGGATTGATCGATCAATCATGGTTAATTATAGACACATCTCAGAATTCAATGATTCTAAAATTACATTGGATAATCAATCTATAGAATATGTAAGTATACGAAGAAAGCAAATAGCATTTCATGAATATCTACAAAAAATCTTTCAGAACATTTAGACAATAAAAACATCAATTAGACATGCGTTATTGTCTTATGAATTCTTTCTTCCTATATTGGAATCAAGAAAGAAGGTTTCCTATGAACAAAAAATATTTATTACAAATAATTATCATTGCCAGTTTAGTATTCGGTGGCTTTGCACTATTTATCTTATTGTTCCTTACAAAACACCAAATATTGTTTTTCACTGAAAATAATATTTCAGATCATTTGTTCCGTTATTTTTTAGATTTTATAATCTATGGTTTACTTCTAGATCCACTCGGCTGGGCTGTCCTTTCTTTCCTTGTTGTTCAATTTCACAAAAAGAATCATAACATTACACAAACAATTGTTTATGCAGTCATTCGAAAAGAAACAGTGAAAGATTTATTATTCTATTGGAGCATTGATTTCATTTGCTTAATTCTGTCATTCAATGTATTTAACAATTCTATAATTACTGTAAGTTCAGAGTTTTTTGTATTGATTCTTACCCCTATTCTATCCTTTTATTCATTATTTCTATATTTAGTTAAAAAAACTGGATTGCATTTAGAATAACGCGGAGGATTATCCATGAAAGACATACTCATTTATACTGGAACATGGTGTTTTCTTTACATTATGTTGTGTTTTAGAAATATTAATGTACAAAGAAAAATATATTCTGAATTTTTATTTTTGATACTATTTATATCATTCATCATTTCATATTTTCAGCTTCCAATTCTTATAGAAACAATTCTTATTACAATTACATTTTCTATAGTATTCTTCTTTGAACAGCAAAAGCAAAATCCTCTTCAATTATTGGAATTTTCTTCTAAAATAGTATTTCTTTGCAGTTTAAAGTATAGCGTGCACGGGTTATATTTTTTTACTCATAATTTGTCTATCAATGAATCAATTCTTGCTTCAATTGTACAGATTCTATTTTCATTGATTCTACAAAGTGATCATGATGATTCAAGCAAAGAAATTACAATTCATTGTATATTTAATATCATCATTGCGGGAACAAGTTTCATTCTCATTGCCTCTCAAGTTGAAACAAAAACAGTATTTTACTTTCTTGTATCTATCGTAATATGTGTAATCGTTTGTATTATTTCATTTTTATTTTTTCAAAATCAGAAACAGGAGAGTATTTTAAAACAGATGAAAGAGCAAGAAGAAATCTTAAAACTTGCACATCATCAATATGAATTCACATTGGCACAGACAGAAAACATTTCTCAACAAAAGCATGATTTTATTCACGATCTATCTATGATTCATTCTATGCTGGAACATGATCAAATCGCAGATGCTTTACAATATATTTCTTCAGTGACAGATAAAATCGAAATTAACACAACTTCAAATTACAGCACTAATATTTATATGAATGCTTTGCTCCAGCATAAAGTAAAGAAATACCTAGATATTCAATTTAACATTTCAATGCATGTTCAAAAAAACACTTCAAAGGAATTTATTGATTTCTGTCTATTACTTTCTCATTTCATAGACAATGCTGTGGAAACAATACATGAAAATTCTTTAAGAAAATATATGGAAATAAAATGTACACAACAAGAGAATAAACTCTTTCTTGAAATCACAACTCAAAAATCCTCAAAAAAACCAGATCTTGCATATATTCATTCCATGAATGATCTAATCCATAAACACCATGGAACATTACAAGAATATGTAGATGATCATTATCACATTCAGCTATTCATAAATATATGAGCCTTCATCTATAAAAAAAGTAAAATCCCACAAACAATTCCTGTAATATAGCCAGCCACAACATCGCTTACAAAATGTACCCCGCCAATGACGCGCAATACTGCACTGATAAGCGCAAGAAACAATAAAACACATCCAAATGTTGTATTGATTTCCAGGCAAACCATTGCTATCAGACATGCAGAAAATACATGTCTTGACGGCATAGAGTTTGCTTTTGTTTCTTTTTCAATGACTGGTTTAAAGGCATAGACTTCATATGGTCTTTTGCGTGCAATTTTCTTACGGATAAAAGAAAGAAGAATAAAACTGCATCCAGGAACAAGAATACTTCTCACAAGTAATTCTTTTCTATTCAAAAATAAATACAGCAGATCCAATGGATATAACATATAAAAAACATATGTAATCCATTGATTCAATGTCACAATTAATTTCTTATACTTTTGAAACCGCTGATTCATTTCTATGTAGTTCATCTGCATTATTATATCAAAAAGAAGCACCACATGGATGCTTCTCACATATTATGCCTGTTCACTTTCTTCTTCAGGATACATGACAGCTTTCAGCTGTGCAGTTACCTTTTCTTCAAATTCAGGATGTGTTTTCAGATATTCTCTAACAGAATTGATACCTTGACCAATCTTTTCTCCTTCATAAGAGAACCATGCACCAGCTTTTTCAATGATATCATTTTCAACTGCGAGATTGATTAATTCATCAGAATGAGAAATACCTTCTCCATAGATAATGTTCACTGTAGCCGTCTTGAATGGTGGCGCAACCTTATTCTTCACAACTTTGATCTTTGTGACGTTACCATAAGCATCTGCACCATTTTTCAATGTCTCACTTCTTCTAACATCTAAACGAACAGAAGAATAGAATTTCAACGCTCTTCCGCCTGGTGTTGTTTCAGGATTTCCAAACATTACACCAACTTTTTCTCTTAACTGGTTAATAAAGATAGCTGTTGTATTGGAGTGGTTCATAACACCGGCAAGCTTTCTCATTGCCTTTGACATCAAACGCGCCTGCAAGCCTACAGAAGCATCTCCCATTTCACCATCTAATTCTGCCTGTGGAACAAGTGCTGCAACACTATCCACAACAACTAGATCAATCGCACCAGACTTGATCAATAATTCAGTGATGTCCAATGCCTGTTCTCCAGAATCAGGCTGCGATAGAATCAATTCATCAATATCAACACCCAAATGTTTTGCATATACTGGATCAATGGCATTTTCAGCATCAATAAATGCACATCTGCCACCCTGCTTTTGACATTCCGCAATTGCATGTAAAGCAAGTGTTGTTTTACCACTGGATTCCGGTCCAAAGATTTCAATGATTCTTCCCTTTGGATATCCGCCAATCCCTAAAGCCTTATCTAATGCTAAAGAACCACTAGGAATCGCATCTACAGATACTGCAGCTCTATCACCTAATTTCATAATAGAACCTTTTCCATATTCTTTTTCAATTGCTTTTAAAGCGTCATTCAAAAGCTGATCTTTTTTTTCATCTGTCAATACTTCAGATTTTTTATCTTTTGTAGCCATGTTTTTTCTCCTTAATACAATATTCACGTATTTTTGAGGAATTCCAAAAAAACTTATATAATTTTAAATAGATTCCATAATGTCATCTTTCATCTGGTTGAAATACTGAACACCAGAAACGAAAGAAACAAGTGCACTGAGCCATAGCATGATATCGCTCACTGGCAAGTTCAATAATGCAAATGGAAGGTTGTTCAATAAAATCAATGCAACTGTGATCATCTGGAAAACAGTCTTAAGCTTTCCCATCATTCCAGCCGCAACAACTTTACCATTGCTTGCTGCCATCATTCTGCATCCATCAACAACCGTATCTCTAGCAATCATAACAATGACTGGCACAACAGGAATGATTCCCTGAGATACAAACAGCAAGAACATTGTTGTTGTAAGAAGTTTATCCGCAATTGGGTCAGCAAATTTCCCAAATGTTGTAATTAAATTACGAGAACGTGCAATATTGCCATCCAATGCATCAGTAATTGCCGCAACAACATAGATCACTAAAGCAATTACTTGAATGATAGAAAGATCAATACCGCCAATATTGAAGCAGGATGGTACGATTCCAAAAGATTCATATGGGAATAAATACACAAGAATAATCACTGGAATTAAAATAATTCTGAATATTGTTAATTTATTAGGTAAATTCATACTATATCTCCTTTTAATAGCTATAAAAGTATAACACACAAAAAAACAAAACGAGAGAGTGAATACTCTCTCGTTCAATCGCATACGATCATAAGCCATGTTCTGTTCCTTGTAAAACAAGGCGGCAGTCATTTATCTGTGTATTGCTACACCCATCTTGAACTTCATTTTGCTCTTGATGATTCCCCTACCAAATTTGGGTTTCTCGCTTGCGGGGTTTATCTCGTTCCACTCTTAATGTTTCCACTAAGACTTCGTCACTGTGACACCTTAAGGGAATCGGCCATAGACAATGTCCTTAGGCTCTTTCTCCGCCGTCACCAATCGGTGCCTGGCCTTATTGATTGGACCAGCACAAACACTACGACCATCGCAGATCGTGCGAGCATGGACTTTCCTCTAGAAAATACTAGCGGCTGCCTCACGTATGTTATTGCTTGTTAAAAACTTCAGCTTCCAGTCTAGATAAACGTTTCAGAATATCTACCTGAGAAGAACCATTTGTTAAAATTGGATTCGCATCTTGAGATGCTCTTTGTTTTCCTTCTACTTCAATCAGTTTTGCACGTAATGAAGCATTTGTTCTTTCAAGATCAGACAATTTACGATCCATTTCTTCTAAGAGATTTTGATATGTCTGATAGTCCTGGATGACAAGATCGAGCATATGATCGACTTGATCTGGATTGTATCCTTTAAAATCAATATCAAATTCTTTATCAACGATTCCTTGTGGATCTAAGTTAAGTTTTCCAGCCATTTCAATACCTCCTATCCATATAATTATTACATTCAAATGAAACAAACGCAATATGACTTTCTAATTTTTGTGAACAAAGGTATAATGATTTATGTTGATTTAGGCTTATGGTAAATTACCCAAACGGAAAGAAAACAGCATGGATTCATGCACCTGCAAGATTCGGTGATCGTGGTATGAATCTTGAGAAAGATATCAATACTACGAACCAGTATTATCTGGACATGGATCGTGCTGTGATACATAAAAAACCGACACCGGTACAGATTGTAAAGGTAGATTATCCAATGCGATCTGCCGCAAAAATCACAGAAGCTTATTTCAAAATCCCATCTACTACCGACTACAATGGCGTGTATCGTGGAAAATACATTGATTTTGAAGCAAAGGAGTGTCAAAGCAAAACTGCTTTCTCTCTCTCTTATATTCATCCTCACCAGATTACACATCTTGAAAAATGTCGTAAGCATGGAGGCATCTGCTTCGTTATATTTCGCTTAACATATCACAACTTAACGTATCTAGTTGATGCGCAGGAAATGATAGATTATATTCGAGGAATTGAAAGAAAATCAATTCCATACAAATGGATCATGACACATGGTCATTCCATTCAAAGCTATTATGGAAGACCTGTTGACTATCTTGAAGTCGTTGATCGTCTTTACTTTAAAAATGAGGAGGTAACAAATGTCATTTCAAAAGAAGAAGAATAAAGTGAATAAAAAACCTGCCAACGGGAAAAGAAAATTTCATGGATTACGATTTGTAACATTGCTATTGGCAATCCTTGTAGGATTTGAACTCGTTTTTGGAACAATTGGTATTGTCGGTCTAGAGACGATGTTGAAAGATGAACCCGAATTAAACAGAGATGATTTTTTCTCACAGGAATCCACACTGATTTATGACAAGGATGGAAATCAGATTGCTGACGTTGGTACACAGCTAAGAGAAAACGTTGACTATGATGAATTCCCTGAAGCTCTTGTAGATGCCTTCTTGTCCATTGAAGACTCTCGTTACTTCAAGCATAACGGTTTCGATATTCCTCGTTTTGCGATGTCCATGGTCAATACATTGCTTCATGGAAATCGACAAGGTGGTTCAACATTTACAATGCAGCTTGTCAAACTGACATATTTCCAGAATGATGATAAAGGAATTTCTAAAACTGCAGATATTGAGTATAAAATACAGCAGATTGATCTTGCATTAAAGCTTGAAAAGCAATCTACGAAAAAAGAAATTTTCCAGTTATATCTTAACAAGATGAACTTTGGTGGTGTTGGTAATATCCGTGGTGTTCAAAAAGCCGCCCAGCAATACTTTGGAAAATCCGTTTCTGAACTAAATACTTCAGAATGTGCATTACTTGCGGGTGTTGTTAACTCCCCATATTACTACGATCCACATAACTATTTAGATCACGCAACAGACAGAAGAAATACTGTTCTTGCGATGATGAAGCGTCATGGATATATTTCCGATGAAGAATACACATTAGCCAAAAGTATTAAAGTAGAAGATCTTCTCATTGATCCAAAATCAACTCTCACAGATACAAACTATCAATATCAGGCATACATTGATGAAGCAGTCAAGGAAGCACAGGAAATCACTGGACAAGATCCAATGAACGTATCTATGGAAATCTATACAGCGATGGATCCCGTTGCACAATCTGCAGTGGAAGACATCTTAGCTGGTAATAATCCAAATGTTAAATTCTCTGATGATCTCATGGAAGCTGGTGTTATTTCTGAAAACAACCAGACGGGTGAAATTGTTGCCATTGGTGGTGGCAGAAACTATTCTCAAGGTGGTTCCATGTTATTGAACCATGCCACAAATCAGTATAAGCAGCCTGGTTCTGCAGTAAAACCTTACTTAGACTACGCACTTGCATTTGAATATCTTGGCTGGGCTACAACACATGAACTCATCGATAAAGCTGTTACGTATGGTAACTGGACATTCAAAAATGCCAATGGTCAATATAATGGTAGAGTTGATTTGAAAGAAGCAGTAGCAAGATCTTTAAATACTCCTGCAATTCAGGCAATGCAAGCTGTCATTGATGAAAAAGGCGTAAAAACAGTTACGGATTATTTAAAAGCATTACATTTCTCAACATTTGATCCGTCATTATTTGATATCTCATTTGCAATTGGTGGTAATGCATATACATGCAGCGCAAAAGAATTGATGGCTGCTCATGCTGTTATAATGAATGGTGGTAATTACATTACGCCACATACAATCACAAAAGTCGTATATCGCAGTGGCAATCAAGATGACTTTATTCCAGAATACACACCAACAAAGGTTTTATCCGAAGCAAGTGCGTATCTGACAAGTACATTAATGGAATATTGTGTAAGCTCTGGTATCTACAACTACATGCAGATCTTAAAGAGAAACTACACAACATATGCAAAAACTGGTACATCTGACTGGGGTACGGATGGTCTGCAATATGGAATTCCACTTGGTGCCATGAAAGATAAATGGATGGTTGCGGAAACTACAGAATATACAACTGCTGTATGGGTTGGCTGGGAAAAAGCAGAAGCAGGCCAGGCAACATACTTCAATACAGCACGTGCATTAATGAATATTCCTGGTCATATCTGTTCTGAAATGATGGATGTTCTACAAAGAGATTCTTCCCCTGATGCTGTTCAGCAGCCAGAAGATGTTGTTTCTATCACGCATGTTAAGGGTATCTTCCCTTACGTTGCTCCAAATGATACAACACCGGAAGATTACATTGTTACTGGTCAAATAAAAAAAGAATTCTCTAAACTTGGGGAATTCAATATTACAGCGGATCCATTGGACAATATTTCTTCGTTCTCCGCGAAAGCAGATGGATTGAACATTACATTCAACTGGGCTGATTATCCAGATCCAAGCAAGCTGGAAGTTGCGAATACAAATGAAGAATCATTCTCACCTTCCTGGATTACAGGACGTGTTATCTATAAGGCACGTATTGAAGAAAATGGTGCAACTTTAGGAGAAATCACTTCTGAAGGTCCATCTTCTACACAGACTGTTCCTGGAATTTCATATGGCAAGACATATCGTGTCTGTGGTTATTATGGATATGAAAAGACAAGTGATACTTCTGGTGAAATCTGTCAGGAAGTAAAGACTGGTGAGGATCCAAATCCAACACCTGCACCAACGATTGAACCAACACAAACACCTGATTCTTCTCCTGCTCCTGAACAGCCAGAACAGCCTGAGCAGCCAGATCACGAAGACTAAAAACACATGAAGTGAGCCCACTACGGCTCACTTTTTGTATGCGATGATATATAATACACATATCCAGGGAGGTATTATATGTTTCTTTATATTCTTTTATTATCTTTACTGACTGCTAGTTTTCTATCAGTTACATATTTTATTCTGACATTGTTATTTGGTGTAGTATGGTATGTGTTATATGCATTTGGTGCATATCGACTGTTTCAAAAAGCAGGTATTACTGGATGGCTTGCATGGATTCCTATTGTTAATGAATATTTCACATATAAGATTGCATGGAATTCAGAAGCATTCATTGTAGAAGCATTCAGTAACTTTATTGCAGGTTTTAGAAACAGCAATGGAAATAAAACATTTATCGCAATTCTTTTCTCATTTGTTACTTTAGTCATTAATTTCATCTTTTCGCAAAAGCTTGCCAAAGCATTTGGAAAAAGTCAATTGTTTGGTCTAGGATTATTCTTTTTTCAGCCAGTCTTTATTATGCTCCTAGGCTATGGAGATGCTGAATACTATGGACAACAGTAATTTAAAAGCTACTCACTTCAATTTGTGAGTAGCTTTCCTTTTTATAAATTCTTATTTTTTTCGTGGCAGATTGAAACAAAAGGACAAAGTCCACATTTAGGACTGCGCGCATGACATAAGTATCTTCCAAAAAATATCATCTGATGATGTGTTTTGATCCATCTTTCTTTTGGAATTTTCCTTTTCAATTTTCTTTCAATCGTATTCACATCATCTTTCTGATATACAAGACCAAGCCTTTTTGATACACGTGTTACATGTGTATCTACTGCGAGGGAGGGAATACCATAACATTCTGACAAAATCACATTGGCACATTTTCTTCCAACACCACTCAATGTCAAAAGATCATCCATCGTATCAGGAACAATACCACCATAATTTTCAACAACACCTTTGGCAAAATTCACAATCGAACGTGCTTTATTGTGATACAAGCCTAATCTAGAAATACATTGTTCCACATCTTTGAGTTCAGCATTTGCTAAAGATTCTACTGTCGGATATTTTTCAAACAGTTTTGGTGTTACCTGATTTACAGAAGCATCTGTTGTCTGTGCCGAAAGAATAACCGCAATTGCCATTTCATAGGCATTGGCATGATTCAGTTCACAATGTGCATCAGGATACATTCTATCTAAATGAGATAAAATCTCATCAACACTCATTCTTTCCATTAATATGTACCTTCATCAATCTGCTTCAATGTTAAACCTTTATTTTTCCAATCCTGCAATATCTTATCAATATAGGAAAAAGAAAGTTTCTGATACGCACTTGCTTCCCGCAATGCATAAAAAATCATCTTTTTATCTGTTGTCCGATTCCATTCAGCAATCTTCTGCATTTCTTTTTGCGATAATGTTCTTCCCATTTCACTTTCAAATAAATCAAACAAAGAAGAATCCATAATTTTTTCATCACGCGCAACATCCGTTTCAAACAATCCATTTAAAACAAAACGAATATCACCATTATTTGCAGCTTTAATTTCTAAATATTTTTTCGCACAAAGTAAAGAAAGAACCTCATTCATTTCTTCATTTGTTAAGTTTGTTCTCTTCGCAAGATCTTCAATTGTTGTTTTCAGATGATGCTCATTCATAAAATCAATCATAAGAATGACAATGGCTTCTTTCGCATCCAAAGACAAAAGATTTAGATTGTCCAGAATCCAGTCTCTATGATTCACATAATTCGTTTCATACCACTTCATACATAACCTCAGTTTTTTATTATAGATATGTTTTTTCAATTGTTCAAGAATTGATATACATGGTAAAATGCTAGTATGTTGAAAAAAGTATTATTTACATTCTTAACACTGCTTGTGATTTATTCTAGCTGCGTCATTGCATATCGCATCTTTGAGCCAAGAGATAATTACGCTGTAGATCAAACAACATCATATGTTGCGTATGACTCTTTAAAGCCATATATCGAAAACAGCCCACAGAATACGCATTATCTCTTCTTTTACAGTTCTATCAACAACAACTCTGTCTATTTAAAAGATACGATTTTTTCTCAAGTGGAACAAAATACAGGAAAATCTCTATCTTCATTATTTGAATTTGTAGATATCACAGAAATTGATCGTAATCTGGAAACAAAGAAATTAAGTGATGACTGGCAAGTCAGTGCCTTCCCTGCACTTGTAGCAGTAACAAAAGAAGATGATGGTACATTAACCATTAAAAACAAACTAGAGTGGACAAATGATTCTCCATTAACTGCACAGTCTGTAGAAGACTGGCTGATTCTAAATGATCTATACAAAAAATAAAAACCGTATTTTAGATAGATACGGTTTGTTTTGATTCATGTGATACTTGAGGAAGATCAGCCCAAAGACTTTCTAAACGATATGTCTGTCGTGCTTCTTCTGTAAAGATATGTACAACAACTTCATTACAGTCTAATAAGATCCATGTACTTTCTCTTTCCCCTTCTCTCATACGTGTTGTATATCCATGCTTCTCTGCTTCCTGCTCAACAAATTCCGCAAGTGAAGAAGCGTGTCTGACGTTTCTAGCTGTACATACAACAAAGTAGTCTGTAAATGGTGTTACGTTTCTCATATCAATAGAAACGATATCTTCTGCCTGTTTTTCATCAAGCGTATTCACAATAATATCTAATAATTCAGACATTTTTTCCCTCCGTTTTTAAAATATATGCTTTTGCTTTCTGAAGCACATAACGTGCTCCTTTCTGTAAGCTGATCCTGGATACTTCCCATTCTTTTGATGCATCATATCCTCGCAATGGCTCAATCTTATCCGCAATGTATAAAATTGCATCATAATCACTTTTTCCATCTCCTAACGTATGATGCCAGATTGCATTCAGTGTTTGATGATCATGCAAACACAGATACTTCTGAATAAAGAATGGTGCTGTAAAACTATGCCATACTTTTGGATCATATTGCAAACCTTCAGGATAATAGATAGCTAATAGTTCTTTTCCTTTTTCATCATCCCATTTTTTTGTAATATCATGCAGTAATCCCATTCGATATGCACTCTCTGCATCTAAATGATGCATTTTCGCAAGCTGATATGCCGTTTTGGCAACTGAAACAGAATGTTCATACCGACGTGGTTTACAAAGTGCCTTTGCAATATTCTCATAGTAATACCCATTTTGATGAATCAAAGTTTTACTGCCGCGTGCACATAAATAGAAACATCCATTTCTTGCCTGTTCTTCTTCATTTTTCAAAGAGACAGGAATTTCTTCACCACAGATATTACCAGTATACAAATGGATATGACGATATGGCCGAATACATCTTTCAACAAGTTTGAGACGCTTTTGATATGGCAATACACCATCCCGGTCCACACGAATGAATACATCTTTTATACCATTCACTTTCCGATACTGAAGACAATATTCTAATTCCTTCTGTGTAATAGGATCAAACGTACAATGTAAGATTCTCATGGCAGTACAATCTTAGGATTTCTAGAAGGACGATACAGTACAATCGTTCTTCCAATGATCTGCACAAGTTCACTGTCTGTTAATCTAGCAAGATCAAACGCTGTTTCTTCAATATCCACTGGACTGTTTTTTAGTACAGAGATCTTTACAAGCTCTCTTGCTTCGATGGCGTGGTCTACCTGTTCAATCAGGTTATCACTCAATGCATCTTTTCCAATTTGAAAAATTGTCTTATCGCATGATGCTAAACCACGTAAATATCTTTTCTGCTTTCCACTTAACATTTATAACATAGCCTTTCTAAACGTCACATTAACGTTTTCTGGAACATAGACTGTAATTGTAGACATTTGACCATGTACACACGCCCATCCTAGTCCATCAATTACGATATCCATTTTATCCATTTCTTTACGAATCGTATACTTTTTAAATTGATTTGTCACAGGAACAGGTTGAAATAATGTTCCGTAATGCTTCTTCCATAATGCATCTGCACCAGATACTTTTCCTCTATGGATCTTCAAACTGTCACTCATATAGAACACACAGGAAGCATGGTCACATTTCATTAGATCTAAACGAACAAGTCCACCAATCGCAAAAGACTGATCATAACGCAATTGGTATACCTGTGGTTTCAATGTTCTTGCGGGAAGGATTTCTTTTAATTCATCTTCTTTGACTTCCATCAAAATACTATGAGAAATTTCAATACCAGGTGTATCGACATAAGGTACACCATCAATCTCTAATTCATTAAAGTCTAATGTTGTACCAGGGTATCTAGACATTGTTAATGTATTTTCACCTAATAAATTATTTAACAATGTACTCTTTCCAGAGTTTGCTTTCCCCATGACGATGACTTCACGATTCTTGCGATAGAGCTGTACTGCCTGTTTCACTTCTTCCACGCCCATTCTTTCAAGCTTGCTGGTTAAAATCAAAGACTTGATAGAAATACCATTTTCTTTCAATCTAGAAAATACAAACCGTGCAATTTTTTCTTCTGACAATGTATCTGGAAGAATATCACGCTTTGTACAAACCATAATAATATCTTTTCCAATCAGATGACGATTCAAACCGGGAATAATACCTGCTTCAAAATCAAACAAGTCAACGACCCAAAGAATCAAAGCATCACTCTGACTGATACGATCCATAACAACATCAGGATCAATTCCCTTTCGCATAGAGATCATTAAATCATCATAATGAATCAGTCGAAAGCATCTTTGACAATAATCACTGTTTTCTTTTGGTGTATATCCAGGAGCATTTGGATCTTTACTCTGCAGGATTGCACCACAACCTTTACATTTCTTCATACATTTCCTCAAAATAACGTTATTTTTTCAATATCTTCATGTACTTCTTCATCTTCAGCATTTTCTGGAATATCAATAATACGACATTCTTCAATGTTCATTAACATGCTCCATTCACTTTCCATTGTTACTGGAGAAGAGAAACCCGTTTCTCTTGTTTTAAATGGAACATCAGAAACATGGATTTCATGATTCTGGCTATCCATAAATACAAGATTATCACCAGGCGTAACACCCTTGACATAACGCAGAATAGAAGGATTGCTCTTAAGCTTTTTACAGATCAGATTTCCCTTCATTGGACGGTTGCCTTCTACAACTTCTTCCATATGGACACGTTTGCATGCACCTGTAGAAGTGACATAAAGAAGTGCTGGTGTATCTGCATTGATTGCACATCCATAGGCAAGTGCATCATCTTTTGATGTATTCAATGCTTTTACACCCTTACTCTTAACACCTGTAGATGGAAGCTGATCCATAGCAAACTGATATGAATATCCTTCCTTAGATACAACAACAATCTTCTGATCATGATATGCAATAAATGCATTGAGCATTTCAGCATTCTTCGCAATATTCATCGCTGTCATAACCTTGGAATTACGATCTACCTTCCATGCAGATACTGGTGTTTTCTTAATTTGACCATTACTAGATAATGTAACGATCCATGCATATGTATTAAAATCTTTGATCACAATTGCATTGATGATCTTATCATCCCCATCAATACGAATCACACTATTCAAGTGCACACCCATATCTTTCCATTTGGCTTCCTGGATCTGCCATACTGGAAGAGAAGCATAGTTTCCTTTCGATGTGAAAAGCAGCAATGTATCTAACGTATCACATTCCAATGTTCCAATCAGTACATCTCCATTCTTTAAACCTGTTGATGTATCACTGCTTGCATTATAGGAACGTAAAGAAACACGTTTCACATAGCCATCTCTACTGCATGTAACCACAACTCTTTCACTTGTAACCATTGCAGCTTTATCAATGACAATATCCTGTACTTCTTTTTCAATCTTTGTTCTACGAGCATCTCCATATTCATTTTTCACTGCACGTAATTCTTTAATAATAACAGATTTTAGAACATTCTCATTTTCAATGATTGCCTTTGTTTCTTCAATACGATTCACAAGCTCTGCAAATTCATTTCTTAAGATCTGAATATCCGTATTACTCAAACGATACAGACGCATAGAAACAATTGCTTCTGCCTGTGGCTCATCAAAACCAAATTCATTCATCAGATTCTTTTTAGAATCCGCTTTATCTTTAGAAGCACGAATGATACGAATGACTTCATCTAAAATAGAAACAGCTTTCATCAATCCCTCAATAATATGCGTTCTTTTTTCCATCTTATCAAGTTCGTAGCGACTTCTTTTCAAAACAACTTCTTTTCTGAATGCGATAAATGCATCCAGTAAGCCACATAAACCAACCTGTACCGGTCGTTTATCAATGATCGTTACATTGTTGTAGTTATAGTAGATCTGAAGATCTGTATTCTTGTAGAAATAATTCAAGATCAGATTCGCATCTGCTTCTTTTTTTACATCTACAACGATTCTCATACCATTACGGTCTGATTCATCTCTTACATCCAAAACACCATCAATATCTTTGGATAAACGAATCTCATCCATTTTCTTGACAAGCTGTCCTTTAATCACTTCGTAAGGGATTTCTGTAATAATGATCTGCTGGTTTGTACGTGTCTGTTCAATTTCACACTTCGCGCGCACAACAACTCTGCCTTTTCCTGTTTCAAAGGCATCATGAATTCCTTTTGCACCTTGTACAATACCACCAGTTGGAAAGTCAGGTCCAGGAATAATTTCCATCAAATCTTCTAAAGAACATTCTGGATTCTGAATACGATAAATTGTCGCATCCACTGTTTCATTCATATTATGTGGAGGCATATTTGTAGCGTATCCTGCCGCAATTCCCGTTGCACCATTGACGAGCATGACTGGAAAAGGCACAGGCAATACTGTTGGTTCATTTTCCGTATCATCAAAGTTTGGTGCCATTTCTACGGTATCTTTATCAAGATCATCTTCCATGACTTCAGTCACTTTAGCAAGTCTTGCTTCAGTATAACGCATTGCAGCAGCTGGATCATCATCAATAGAACCGTTATTGCCATGCACATCAATCAAAGGTAATCTAACCTTCCAGTCTTGAGACATACGAATCAATGCATCATAGACAGAAATATCTCCATGTGGATGATAATTACCAATAACAAGACCAACCGTCTTTGCAGATTTACGATATGGATGATCCCATGTATTTCCATCATGGTACATTGCATACAAGATTCTTCTCTGTACAGGTTTTAAACCATCTCTGGCATCTGGCAATGCACGTTCTTGAATAATATACTTTGCATAGCGAGAAAAGCCATTTCCCATGATATCTTCAAGATGTTCCGGGATATACCGTGTTTTATCTTCAATTTGTTTTTTCTTTACCACTATTTATCCCTCCAGTTTGTAATCATCTTCCAATGTGAATGAGATATTATCTTCAATCCACTTTCTTCTTCTTTCAGCTTTATCGCCCATTAATGTAGAAACTCTACGTTCCGCAACAACACCATCTTCAATTGTTACCTGAATCAAAGCACGATGTTCTGGATCCATTGTTGTATCCCAAAGCTGTGCTGCATTCATTTCACCAAGACCTTTATATCTCTGTATCTCACACTTGCCATATTTCTTTTTCAATTCAGCAAGTTCATCCGTTGAATAACAATATTCAACATTCTTTCCCTTCTGTACACGAAATAAAGGCGGTAAAGCAATATATACCATTCCATGTTCCAGCAATGGACGCATATAGCGATAGAAGAATGTTAATAATAAGATTTGAATATGACTTCCATCATCATCTGCATCGGTCATGATAATAACTTTATTATAGTTAGAATCTTCATAGTCAAAGTCTGGACCAACACCAGCACCAATTGTATAAATCAATGTATTTAATTCTTCGTTCTTTTCAATATCACCCAAAGAGCATTTTTCTGTATTTAATACTTTTCCACGCAAAGGCAAGATTGCCTGATAAATAGAATCTCTGCCTTGTTTTGCAGAACCGCCGGCAGAATCACCTTCGACTAAGAATAATTCCTTGATACGCGCATCTTTACTTCTTGCAGGTGCAAGCTTGCCACTCAACACTCTTTCGCCTTTTCCAACTTTCTTTCCACGTCTAGCTTCTTCTCTCGCTTTTCTAGCCGCAAGACGCGCAAGCATTGCCTTCTGCATTTTACGAATCAGTAAATCTGATTGTGTTTTGTTTTCTGTCAGCCAGTATGTCAACTGATCACTGACAACCTGTTCCACTGCTGGCTTTGCCTGTGGAGAACCTAATTTTCCTTTTGTCTGTCCTTCAAACTGCAATAATTCTTCTGGTACAGAAACAGAAAGAATTGTCGTTAAACCTTCTCTAACATCATTTCCTTCCAGGTTTTTATCTTTTTCTTTTAAAAGACCAGTCTTTCTAGCATAGTCATTGATTACTTTTGTGAAGGCACCTTTGAAGCCAACTTCATGTGTACCGCCATCACTTGTACGAACAAGGTTAACAAAAGAATATGTGTTTTCCTGATAGTCATCCGTATATTGAAAAGCAACTTCAACATGAATTCCTAATGCATCACCAGAAAACTTCACTGGCTGCATTAATGGTGTACGATCTTCATTCAGATAGTTTACAAACTCAGTAATACCATCTTCATAGAGATACTTTTCTTCCACTGGATTTTTCGAACGCTGATCAATCACCACAAATTCAATGCCACTCAATAAAAAAGCTTCTTCCCTTGCTCTTTCACACACCGCATCAAATTTAAAATCTGTTGTCTGAAAAATAGAAGGATCTGGTTTAAAACGAACCGTAGATCCTGTTTTATTTGTCTTTCCTAAATGTTCCAGCTTGCTGACTTTTGATCCGCCATCTTTAAAAGACATGCGAACAAGCTGTCCATCATGCGCAACTTCAACACTCAGCCATTCACTCAATGCATTTACAACAGAAGCACCAACACCATGTAAACCACCTGCAGTCTTATAGCCACCTTGTGAAGTAAACTTGCCACCAGCATGCAATACAGTAAAAATAACTTCCAGTGTATTTTTACCAGACGAGTGTTTACCTATTGGCATACCTCTACCCTGATCACTGACGGATACACTGCCATCATTTTCTAAAACAATTGTGATCTTTTTACCGAAGCCGTTAATTGCTTCATCAACCGCATTATCTACAATTTCCCAGATCATATGGTGCAGACCATGAGAATCTGTAGAACCAATATACATACCTGGACGTTTTCTAACTGGCTCCAGTCCTTCTAAGATTTGAATACTGCTGTCATCGTATTGAATTGCCATGATTTCTCCTTTTCCTTCAGCTAATCATTATAACAAAAATATTGTCCAAGTAAAAATATCACAATTCCATCATCTTCAAAAATAGTTAATATGGTAAAATATTTAGGCACGGAGGTTTAAAGTGTATGAAAATTTTATTAGCTATTTTATTTTCCTATCTATTTGGATCCATTCCATGGGGTCTTGTCATAGGAAAAGTGTTTTTCCATAAAGATATTCGAAAAGAAGGCAGTGGAAATGCTGGTGGTACAAATGCTGGAAGAGTTCTTGGAAAGCCAATTGGTGTTCTCGTCATTGCATTAGATGCCTTAAAGGGATTGATTTCTATGACACTTGCCCATTTCATCGCTCCTGGAAGTGAAATCTATGCAGGTGTTGCGTGCTGTATTGGTCACTGCTTTCCATGTTTTGCACAATTCAAAGGTGGAAAAGCAGTCGCTACAACATATGGCTTCTTCTTAGGCATTACATTATTTGTAACAAATAACTGGATCATCACATTTGCATTACCTGTCATCACATTCTTTGTATTACTATTCTTTACAAGAATGGTTTCCTTTTCAAGCATGAGTGCAATTGCACTCACAGGTATTGTTTCTTTATTTGCTTATTTCAATGGATCTATCACAGAACTATCTGTTCCCGTCACAATTCTTTTGCTTAGTGCATTTGTTATCTATCGTCACAAGGCAAACATTAAACGTATTATTGAAGGAAAAGAAAGCCGCATCCAGTGGATGGGAAAAGCACCATGGGAAAAGTAGAAACAATTCAGTTAAAAATGCCATCGTTCTCGCAATCTCCTAGAAAAGTCTGGATCTATCTTCCAAACAGCTATGACGAAACAAAAAAACATTATGATGTTCTATACATGTTCGATGGACATAATCTATTCTTTGATGAAACAGCAACATATGGAAAATGCTGGGGCATGAAAAAATATCTGGATGAAAATAACAGCGAACTTGTTGTTGTGGGAGTCGACTGTAACCATACAGGAAATCGAAGACTTGCAGAATACTGCCCGTTCAAACCAGAAACAACACATTTAGAGTCCCTTCCTTCTGTTCGTCCTGCAGGAAAAAAGACTGCAGAATGGTTTGTGAATATATTAAAACCAGAAATCGAAAAAAGATATCGTGTATTTACAGATCGAAAACATATTGGAATTGGTGGAAGCTCTATGGGTGGACTCATGAGTGAATACATGATTGCACAATACAATGACACTTTCTCTAAATCTGCATGTGTTTCCCCTTCAACACATTTCTGTTATGAAGATCTAAAAAAGCTGATTGAAAATACAACATTCCACAAAGATACAAAGATCTACATTGATCAAGGATCCCAGGAAGTACATGGAAAAAGATTATTCATTGACGCTGTAGAAATGATGTTGAATATCAACCATCTCTACAGTGAACAAGGATGTCTTACATATCCTCATTTAACACCTGGTGGACATCATACAGAAAGTGACTGGGAAAAAGTTGTTCCTGTCTTCCTGAATTATTTATTTCCGAATATAAACAAACACACAAAGTAAACTACCTTGTGTGTTTTATTTTTCTGCATCTAATGATTGGATTGCGTGCATCGCATCTTTTGCATTCTGATATACAAATGCATGGATTCCAAACGTATTTGATGCATCTACATTTTCTTTTGTATCATCAAAGAATACACATTCCTCTTTCTTTAAGTCATATGTATCAATGAGATATTGAAAGATTCGTTCCTCTGGCTTTATCATTTGAATTCTTCCACTGATAACTTTTCCATCAAACAGACCAAATACTTCTTTGTATCGCTTTTCTGTATATGCAAATGCTTCTACACCATAATTAGAAAGAATATAACAATGATACCCTTTCTCTTTTAAATCCAGTAAAAACTGTCTGCCTTCATCCAGAATTTCAAACATATCTTCCCATCCAGGGTGAAAAAACATTTTGATTTCTTTCTGCAGTGATGGATACTTTTCTAGATATAAATCTAACGTTTCACTGACACCCTGATATACTCCTTTATCAACCTCCAGCCATAAAGGATCAAGGAATATTGCAGAGTATAAAGCATCTTCTTTTTCTTTACTTAACCCCAGTTGATGGATTGCTTCTTTCGGCTGAAAACGAATCAGCACACCACCAAGATCAAAAATAACATTCTTAATCATGTTTGTAGTAATTGATAAGACACCCGTCTTCCAGAATTTCAATTTCATCTCTAGTTAATGCACCACAGGATACTTCAATCATTGTAACTGCATCCTTATGCACAACATAGGCTTTCATTGGTGTATTCGATTCCAGACCTTCTTTTACATTCTTTACAAGAACCCAGCTGCCTTTTTCAAGTAACGTATCATCTGTTGTTAGAAATGGAAGCATGCCCCAGTTAATGCAATTGGAACGATATCTCTTTGTCGCATATTCATAGGCAAAGTTTGCACCAGCACCCAATACTCTTTGACAGCTTGCAGCCTGTTCACGTGCAGAACCATCCCCTGGCTTATATGCATAGATGGAAGAAGCAATGTTTGTATCTGGATCTACAGTAATGCCACTGTTTTCAAGCAATGCATATACATGCTTAACTTCTTCATTTTCCCAATCCATTTCTTTCACTTTCTTTGCTTCATTTACATAGTCAGGATCTCTTCTAGATAATGTAAATTCAGCTAAACGCAATGGGTTGGAACGATAAGAAGAAGTTTCTCCAGAAGGAATCAATTCATCTGTTGTCGTGACTGGATCATCAATATGAGAAACAATCTTTAAAAGAATATCGCTGCTTAAAGATGGCTGCTCTGGCCAGTCTTTAATATTTGGTCCAAAGTGTAATGGATAGTCAGGCTCTTCTTTTCCATAGCCGTTAAATACTCTTTTTTCATATAAAGAAGCATCAAACGGACACATATAATCTTTCTCATCTTCATGACAGATATCACTTGCGGCTGTTAAAACACCTTGATTTCTACTCGTTGCCGCAATGCTTCTAGCATCCATCAGGCATACAGAAGCAATCTGTCCTTCATTTGGCTTACTGCCTTCTCGATTAGGAAAATTACGTGTTGTATGACGGATAGATAGTTCATTGTTCGCTGGTGTATCACCTGCCCCAAAGCAAGGACCACAGAACGCTTCTCTAAATATTGCTCCAGTAGAAACCAAAGAAGCAACTGTACCATTTTCAACAAGTGCTTTATAGACTGGCATAGAATCAGGATAAATGGAAAGTCTAAATTCGCCATTGCCACAATCTCCATCATTCAAGATTGCACTTGCTGCCATGATATTGCCATATGTTCCACCAGAACATCCCGCAATGACACCTTGATTCACAACCACTGTTCCATCTTCTTTCACCTTAGAAACAAGGTCCATGTTTTTATGCGCCAGCTGCGCATTGGCATGATCTTCTGCTTCTTTTAAGTATTTCTTTGGATCTTTTTTAAATGTGTTGATTGGAAGTGCTAATGATGGATGCATTGGTAAAGCAATCATACATTCCACTTCACCTAGATCAAGATCAATGCATCGATCATAGTATGTTCCATCATTGACTTTCAGACAACGATACGCATCTTTTCTACCATGTTGGTTAAAGTATTGTTCCGTCTTTTCATCCGTTTCCCAGATACTGCTTAAACATGTTGTTTCAGTTGTCATGACATCAATTGCATTACGGTATTCCTGAGACAAACCATGAATTCCTTCTCCCGCAAATTCCATGATACGATTCTTCACAAATCCATTCGCATATGTTTCTTTACATAACGCAAGTGCAATATCATGTGGTCCAACACCAGGTTTCACTTTTCCATGAACATAGACAAGAACAACTTCAGGACGTGCTACATCATATGTTTTTTCAAGAAGCTGTTTGGCAAGTTCACCACCGCCTTCTCCAATACCCATTGTTCCTAAAGCGCCATATCGCGTATGAGAGTCTGATCCAAGGATCATTCTTCCACATCCACTCATCATTTCGCGATTGTAGGAATGAATAACAGCCATATTTGGCGGTACATATATACCACCATACTTATGTGCTGCACTCAATGCAAACTGATGATCATCTTCATTGATTGTTCCTCCAACTGCACAAAGTGTATTATGACAGTTTGTTAATACATAAGGTACTGGAAACTTCTTTAAGCCAGAAGCTCTCGCTGTTTGAATAATACCAACATATGTAATATCGTGAGAAGTCAAAGAATCAAAACGAATATGAAGAATATCATCATCTGTATGTGTATCATGTGCATCCATGATCTGATATGCCAATGTTTTTTTCTTTCCTTCTTCTTTGGAACATGCACTGTTTTCTACATATGTCCCATTTTCAAAGAATACACCATGATCAATTAATTTCATTTTCTATCACCCTGCATACTTCTTCTGTAAATGCCTTGCATCCTTCATTTCCACCAATATCCTGCGTTGTATGCTTTCCTTCTTCAATAACCGCATAGATTGCTTTTTCAAGAACTTCTGCTTTGTCTTTCATATCATGATCTTTTAAAAGCATACAGAAAGAAAGCAGTAAAGCTGTTGGATTTGCCTTATCTTTTCCCGCAATATCGGGTGCAGAACCATGTACTGCTTCATAGATAACAACATCTTCACCAATATTAGCACTAGGTGCAAATCCCAGTCCACCAACAAGTCCCGCACAAAGATCAGAAATAATATCACCATACAGATTTTCTGATACAAGTACATCAAACTGTGCTGGATCTGTAACAAGCTTCATGCATAACGCATCAACAATGACAGAATCACTTTCAATTTCAGGATAGTCTTTCGCAACATTCTTAAAACTTTCTAGAAATAATCCATCACAAAGCTTCATGATATTTGCCTTATGTACTGCAGTTACTTTCTTACGATGATGCTTTCTTGCATATTCAAAAGCAAAGCGTGCAATTCTTTCACTTGCTGAACGCGTAATGAGTTTAATTCCATGTGCAGTATTCGCATCATACATATATTCAATTCCTTTATAGAGATCTTCAGTATTTTCTCTAACAATAACAAGATCAACATCTTCATATCTGCTCTTTACACCAATAATGGAATGTACAGGTCTAAGATTTGCATATGTAGAAAAACGCTGACGCAACTGAACATTAATAGAACGGAATCCCGTACCAATTGGTGTCGCTGTAGGACCTTTTAGTGCAATTCCAGTATTCTGAATTGCATCCATTAAGTCATCATCAAACAGCTTGCCACTCTTTTCATAGTATTCTGCACCAGCAGAATGTGTTTCCCATTCAATATTTGTCTTTAAAACTTCAGATACTTTTTTAACACTTTCAGAGATTTCTTTACCAATACCATCTCCAGGAATCAATACAACTTTCATACCCTTCACCTCATGTATTCCATTTTACAACAATTCCCATAAATTACTTTCATAATTTTCATACTTGTAGGCTATATTAGCAAAATGGTGAATTCAAGAAATAGAATAAATGAAAAGATCATCT